>Ga0364867_10152_pt1 | contig 46667 bp, 47 predicted proteins | sample ExccelAu500001D4_3_FD_206915 | JGI IMG/M metagenome (GOLD analysis project Ga0364867, IMG submission 206915) | Enriched cells from Trout Bog Lake Hypolimnion, Wisconsin, USA - BchlTB.Aug13.5000.01.D4 | ecosystem: Environmental > Aquatic > Freshwater > Lake > Hypolimnion/Profundal zone | place... | reverse complement strand
TTGTTCCGCTTCTTGGCATACCATGATCCCTTTGACCGATTATGTCATCGTTCACGAATGCATCGAGGGGCCATTTGTTAAATCAACAGCACCTATACCGGCATGGGTCAAAGATTTTCATGCATAAGCATAAATTCCATACGGAAGAAACAAGCCTCCTTCCCTTAAGGATAGAAAATAAGGGCATCGTTTACAAGGATGATTTTAAGAAAATCGAGAAGATCCACGCGCGGTTTAAAGATTTTACGAAAGAGTATCTTGTTTCAGATTTTGGCCTCAAGGCAGCGGTTATTGTTGTGAAAGAGGGTAATGTTTTATTGGCACGGCAATACCGCATTTTGATCAATGGCCTTTCTTATGAAATTCCGGCAGGGAGAGTCAGCAAGAACGAGTCTCCCAAGGAGGCGGCCATAAGGGAATGCTTGGAGGAGACAGGGTTTAAATGCGGGGGATTAAAGCCCCTTATTAGCTATAATCCGGATTTGGAATATACAAGAAACCATACGTATGTTTTTTATACAAACAATGCAAAGGATATTGAAAGTGACAAGTTTCAGTGTGTTTGGGTGCGGTTGGGTGATTGCATGAAAATGATTCAAAATGGGAAAATCTCCGACTGCATGTCCATACTTTCTATTTTAGCCTATGAAAGAAAAATTAAAGGTAAATAATCATCTGACGAGCAACGATCCAATTTCTTGGTGGAGAACTTCTTTTGGGGAAGAAGCCGCCCAAGCAACCGCTGATGCGATCAGACGTGAGTGTATCAGCCTCGGGCCAATCACGGAAGAATTTGAGAATCGTTTGAGCAAGGCATTGGGTGTTGATTACTGTGTGGCCACCACTAGCGGCAGCACGGCTATATTGATGGCTTTAATGGCTATAGGGATCAAAGAAGGGGATGAAGTCATTGTTCCCAACAGGACATGGATTGCCACTGCCCATGCTCCTTTGATGCTGGGTGCCAAAGTTGTCCTCGTCGATGTGTTGCCAGACAAACCTATTATGGACGTTTCACAGATTAGAAAAAAAATCACCTCACGCACCAAAGCCATTATCCCTGTTCCACTCAATGGCCGTGCCCTCATGATGGATGAGATTTGGAAAATTGCCCGTGAACACGGGCTTTATGTGATCGAAGATGCGGCGCAGGGACTGTTTTCAAAATATCATGGAAAGTACATGGGGACAGAGTCAGATGCGGGGTGTTTCTCATTGTCCACGGCAAAACTCTTACCAACGGGTCAAGGGGGATTTGTCGTGACGAAGAATAAAAAAATATACGATCATTTAAAACGCATCCGCATGCATGGTGTCGATGATGTCATTAACTGTACTTTTTATCAGATGGGATTTAACTTTAGGTTTACAGATGTTTTAGCATCGATAGGCCTGGTGCAGCTTGGCCGTGTTTTTGAACGTATAGAGTATATGAGAAAAGTTTATTTAAAATATAAGGACGGACTTGAAAGTTTGTCCTGTGTAAAATTGATCCCTGTGGAGATCGCTAATGAAGAGATCCCAATTTATATAGAGGTGCTATGTAAGGCCCGGGAGCCTTTAATTCATTTTCTTGCATCCCAGCATATTCAAACCCGTCCTTTTTATCCCTGTTTAAACAGCGCGAAACATTTAAATACTCCTGATGCATTCCCGAACGCTGAAGTATTCGGCAGCGGGGGATTGGTCCTGCCTTGCGGGCCCCAACAGCCTTTCGAAAACATTGACCGTGTTATTAACGCCCTGCAACATTTTGATTCACAACGAAGCTCGTAGTTTGATTTTATAAAAATCAGGGAATGCTATGAAAGAGATAAGTTATATAGAGTTATTGGAAGAGAACCAGAGATTGGGGAAACAGCAGAAGGGGGCCCGTTATAACCTGGCGGTATTATCCAATGTGACGGTTAATCTCTGTAAGGAGGTTTTTGAATATTATTTACGTTGTGAAAATATCAATGCCCATGTAAAGATTGGGGACTACGATAACATTGTTCAAGACACGCTTAAAAACCAAGATGCAAATGTTGTCATCATTTTTTGGGAAATAGGCAATGCCATCGATGGGCTTCAATTTAAGGCTAATTTATTCGATGACAAAGAAATTGATGCAATATTTGAGAAACTAAAATCAGAAATCGATTTAGTGGTGCAAAACCTTGCTGGCAACTCTCTCGTTCTTATCAATAAATTCTCAACCTATGCTTTTTCCGGTTTTAATCTAAAAAAAGATAAATTTGAAAAATTAGCTGATGATTTAAATGAATATCTTCAAGCTAAGGCAACAGTAAATATAAAATTAGTCGATATTGAAAAGATATTTGCTCAAATTGGCCTCAAGCAAAGCATGGATTATAGAGGGTTTTATTCTTCGAGATCCCTGTATTCAGTAGAATTTTTTAAAGCTTATGCCCAATATGTGAACCCTGTCATTTTGTCGGTGAACGGTAATTCCAAAAAAGCCCTGATCTTAGACTGTGATAATACCTTGTGGAAGGGGGTCCTGGGAGAGGATGGTTTTGACAATATTGAAATGTCTGCGCAGACCAAGGATGGGGCCGTTTATGCTGAAATACAAAGTTTAATTTTGTCTTTGTGCAAAGAGGGCGTCATTATCGGCTTGTGCAGTAAGAACAATGAACAGGACATTCAAGAAGTCATCAGTACTCATCCTGACATGCTATTAAAGGATGAACATATTTCGGTCAAAAAGATAAATTGGCTGGATAAGCCTCAAAATCTCAGAGAGATCGCCCAAGAACTAAACATTGGGCTGGAGAGTATCGTTATCATTGATGATTCATCGTTTGAAGTAAATTTCATTAAAAATGAATTGCCTGGGATCACGGCCCTTCAGGTCCCGGAGAGAGTACATGATTACCCTCTTTTTTTTAGGAAAACAATGCAGTTATTTTATAAACCTTCCATTACCCCGGAAGATTTAAAGAAGACCCAGATGTACAAACAGCAAGTCATCAGGGAAAACAGCAAAAAACAATTTTCCAATATTGAAGAATACTTAAAGTCTTTGGCCTTAAAGGTAATGGTGCTTGAGGGCAATGACAAACTGGTACCCAGGCTTTCTCAACTGAGCCAGAAAACCAACCAGTTTAATTTGACAACAAAAAGATATACCGAAGAGGATATCAAGAAAATCGTTAAGGATGACTTAAAAAAGATCATGGCATTTTCCGTGTCTGACAAGTTCGGAGACAGCGGCATTACGGGCATGGCGGTTATTAACCTGGAAAGACAGCTTTCCCGTGCCCATATTGAATCCTATATGTTAAGCTGCAGAGTTATTGGCCGCAATATCGAATTTGCGTTGATGGATTACATTGTGGGTTCCCTCAAAGAGAAAGGTTTTAAGAAGGTGACTGCCAGTTACATACCGACGGCTAAAAATGGTATAACTCAAAATTTTTATGACCAATGTGGCTATAAGCAAACAGGTCTTTCAAACAATGTTCATGACTATGCCCTTGAAATTGATCAATACCAGCCCAAGAATTTTGATTATTTGGAGGTTATTAATGGAAACAAAAATAAAGAAAATTATGTCCATTGTATTTGATGCCCAGGTTGAAAATTTAGGGGGGAACCCTTCGCCAGACACCCTTGAAGCGTGGGACTCGTTAAATCATATGAAATTGATTTCTTCTCTTGAAGAAGAATTCGGCATCCAATTTGATGATGATGATATTTTGAACATGAAAGATTATCATTCAGTCCAATCAATACTCTCGAAGCATTTAGAAAAGATCTAAAGGAACATTATGATTAAAATGGTAGATTCTTTCTCGATGGCGGATTGGAACACGATGCATGCGTTCATCGCTGAATGTTACAGGAAAGACCATATCCTTTGCCATAAAGAATTTTTTGAATGGCAATTTAGGGCTAATGCCCAAGGGGACACCACTATTATCAGCGCCTGGGATGACGGCCAATTAATAGGGATACTCGGGTATCTTCCGTTTAAGATTTTTTGGGGACAGATGGACAATCCCCAAGAAGGGGTTTGGGGACTATATTGGATGGTAAGAAAGCAAGGCCCACAGGGCCTGGGTTGGTTGATGATGAAAAGGTTCCAAAAGATGAGCTCACTATTACTCACGGTCAATTCGAGTGATATGGGCGGGCCGTTTATACAAAAATTAGGGTGGACCCGTTATTCAAGGGTCCCCAGGCATATTTTTGTGATGGACCGTGCACGCTCCTCGCATATGCTTTCACCAGGCGCTACCCAAGGCGATCTGGAAGGGTTCTTCTTAAAGCTCCCAGTACCGGTCCCGTCGATAGAAAGGGCAGCTGTATTAAATCAAGGCAATTATAATCCGGACTGGACCTTGTATTCCCATTTGAAATTTGGGACAGTGAGGTCATTGGAATATTTGAAATGGAGATTCATGGACCATCCTGTTTTTGATTATCAGATTATATTGCAAGGTCCTGCGCATAGACCGTGCGTCTGTATTTTTCGGATAGAAAAAGCTTTTGGGAGCTATGAAAGCAATGTGGGAAGGATCGTTGATTTTTATTTTCCTAATGATCTAAAGGGCATCAAGGAAGGTCAAGAATTGTTTGGCGCGGTGTTGAACAGTCTTAAAGAAGCCGGGTGTGTTTATGCTGATTTTATATGTTCCAATAAGCTTTGTAATGAAGCTGCCCGTGCTTGGGGTGGAAGTGAAGAATCTGAGGGAAGGCAGGTTTTACCATCGAGATTGGCACCCATTCAGCATCTGCTTCGCCATCAAAATATTGCCTTTGTGGATTTAAAGAACAAAATCAGGCCTGAATGCAGTGATTTGTATGTTACCAAGTCAGATATAGATGGTGATGGCCCTGCCGGCATACCTGAAAAGATATTAAGATGAAAATACATCACATCGGCATAGCATGCGCGGACATTGAAAAGATGAAAAAGATCGTCAAGAAAACCCATACGATAGTACATGATTCAGGGACCATATTCGACGAACATCAAGATGTGCGGGCTTGTTTATTGAAGACCTCAGAAGGACCAGATATAGAATTGATATCAGGAAAAAAAGTAGAGAATCTGGTGGCAAAAGGCATCACCTATTATCATTTGGGGTATGAAGTCAAGAACATGGACTCTGAGATAGCCCGGTTAAAGAAAGCGGGAGCGATACTGCTTTCAGCCCCCAAACCGGCAATATTATTTGAGATGGCAATGGTGGCTTTTATGTATCTTCAATATGGTGTTATTGAATTAATAGAATATAAGAAATGATCATCCTGTGATGATTCTTAAAAAGGTCAAGACTGATGTCAGCTGATTCAACAACAAAGACAATATATGAGAAGTACAGGTTAAAGAACGGTTTGGATGTATACCATTTAAATCAATATGAGACCAAGTTCCTTTATAAAGAGATGTTTGAAGAAAAGATATATTTTAAGCACGGGATATCTTTGGAGAATAGGAGCGTGGTCTTTGATGTCGGAGCCAATATCGGACTTTTTACTTTATCCGTTAAAGAACAATTTCCAGATTCTAAGGTCTATGCTTTTGAGCCGTCGCCAGACCTTTTTAATATATTGCAACTTAATGCGGCTTCCTATGATTCCAGTATAATGATATCTCAGGTGGGGCTTTCTGATAAAAAGGGGAAGGCGGTATTTACTTATTACCCTAAGTATTCCATGCTGTCAGGTTTTCATGCAGATTCAACCCAAGATGAAAAGATGCTTTTGTCCGGGGCCTATAATCAACTGCAAGAACCGCTACTCGAGGGGCGATTAAAGAGAAACGTAGATTCTTTGATCAAAGACAAATTAACCGGCAAGAAAGAGTTTGAATGCAGTCTCACCACTATTTCTAGCATTATAAAAGAACATCAGGTGTCTCATATAGATCTCTTAAAGATAGACGCTGAAAAATCAGAGGAGAATATCCTTTTAGGAATAGAGGAAGATGATTGGTCAAAGATAAGGCAAATCGCGATCGAGATCCATGATGCTACAGGGAATTTGGAGAAGTCGATCAAGGGCCTGCTTCAAAGTAAAGGGTTTGAGGCCCATATAGAAGAAGAACTGCAGTTTAAGGGGGCCGGAATTTTCAATATTTATGCAATAAGGGTAAAATCTTGATGTTTATTAAATGCATTAACAAACGGAGGCAATTATGATCCAAGAAGATATTAAAAAAATGAAAGATTTAAATGTATTAAATAAAGTTGGCAAAGACGTTAAATTAAAACACAAAAGCATGCCTGATATTGTCCGTATTGAGCTGACAAATTTATGCAATCTTGCATGCCCTCACTGCCGGCATCACAGTAAAGAAAAGCGGCAGTCTGAAAGTTATTCCCCGTATTACCGGACCGGAATAGACATGACGGAAGAACAGATCGAGGCCATTTTTAACGAGATCGCTCCGTATAAGCCTTCGGTAACTTTAAATGTGGCCAATGAGCCCTTGATCGCCAAGAATTTTAAATTTGCGGCGCGCAAATTGAAAGAAGTAGGGTTGTCGGGAACGTTTAACACCAACGGTGTTACCCTGGATGAGGCCATGTCCCAATTCCTCGTTGATATCCAGTATGATTCTGTCAATATCAGTATCGATGCCATGACACCCGAAACATTGAAAAAGGCGCGCGGCATCTCGACATTGGACAGGCTAATCAAAAATGTTGAGAATCTGGTCAGGATCAGGGGAGAAAAACCATTTCCCCGCGTCGGTGTCAGTTTTGTTGAAACGAGCTACAATTTTCATGAAATCCCTGCATTCTTGAATTTCTGGAAAGAACGGGTGGATCTCATCAGGGTCACTGGATTTATTCAAGATATACACCCGGATGTTTCCCTGATCCCAGGTGTTCAGCGCAAAGACCTTCCGGATAGGGTTCCCTGTAAACAGCTTTTCCGTGATATCGTCATCCGGGCTAATGGGGACATTGCGCCTTGCGTCATCGCAGGGGAACAGCCCAGTATTGTGATCGGGAATATTTTTAAAGAAGGCGGAGTGGGGGCTGTTTGGAATGGTAAAAAGTTTAATGAAGTGCGTGATTTGCACAATACCGGCAAGTGGGACGATGTCAGTTATTGCAAGACCTGCGACTATTGGGTAGAGACATTCGGGATGAAGGAAGAAGATAAGGACGGCTTTATTGTCCGCAGCCCTTCACCCTATACGACTTTTTATAATGTAAAGTCTAAATTAGGTAATTGGAATAAATCCATTCATGACCGGCAAGGAATGGGGGATCTCTAAATAATAATGTATTTATTAAACTATATCATTGATGGAAAGATTATTCATGACCGATATAAGATGGATGATATCTAATCATGACTGAAGATCCCAAAAAGCATTCATTGAGGTGGTGGGTCACTATCGTATTGCCTAAGATTCCGGTCTTTCTCTTGGCATTACCCATTGTTTTATTGATGAGGATCCTTCGACCCATCATCTGGATTCGGCTCATCCCTGTTCCTGAGCCCATCGGGCATACATTGGGCAATGTTGATGTTTACCTGCTTGAGCGCAGTGTCCGCTTACACCCTCAAGCCATTGATATTTTTTATCCTGACCGTCCAGGATATTGCAATAAACAAGCCATTAAAATGTGGAAAAGACGGGTCCCTTTGTATAACTTTGTTTATTGGATCGCCTGGGCCAATTTGGAGATCCCAGGGAATGGGCCGCATCATTTCGTTCCTCCGCACTCTTGCAGGGACATGTATGGTTTGTTGGATGATACGCCGCCGCCGATCGCCTTTAGCAACACAGAGGAGGATGAAGGCGCCAATTTGCTTCACGCAATGGGAATTCCGCCTGGCAGCCGGATTGTATGCTTTCATGCCAGGGACAAGGTTTTTAAAAATACCGTATTGCCTAATGTAAATACGGATTATCACAATCACAGGGATGCAGAAATAAACACCTACATTCCGGCAATCAAGGAGTTGGTCGCGCGCGGCTATTACTGCATTCGCATGGGAAGATTTGGACGTGAAGCTTTTGGGTGGCAGCATCCTCAGGTGATTGATTACGTTGTCAGTCCCATGCAAAGTGATTTCGCGGACCTTTATTTGATTTCAAGATGCCATTTTTACATTGGCTCCAACTGCGGGGTCGATGCGATAGCTGCGATATTCAGAAAGTCAATGTCCATTTTAAATCGGATACCCATGACAGGGCATTGGGCATGGTCAAGGCATAATTTGGACATATACAAAAAATTATGGCTAATTAAAGAAAAAAGGTTTCTTAAGTTTCATGAGATAATTAATTCAGATTTAGGCCAATATTTGCTTATGGAACAATACAAGCAGGCCGGGATTGAAGTAGTTAATAATACTCCCGAAGAAATTCTGGATCTTGTCATCGAGAAAGAAGAACGGATTCAAGGGACATGGCAAACTAATGATGAGCTAGAGGCGCTTCAACGCAGGTTTTGGGCGTTGTTTAAACCGGATAAATGGAACAAGATATTCCGTGCAAGGGCGGGGTCAAAGTTTCTTTTACAGAACCGTGAATTACTGGAGCACTGATATTAATGAAGGCCATTGAGTTCATCACTGAGCTTTTTAAGAAATCTCCTGGACGTTGCCTGGGTAATATCCTGGTTAATATCGCCATGAGCTTGTTTGCTGTTGGTTCGCTGTTTAGCTTAGGGCCTATCATCGATCTTTTTATCCACCCGGACAGATCAGGATTAAGCCCTTTGACTCAAAAGGCAATTTTGATCATGAAGTTCTTAGGCGTTCCTGTTTCCTTGGCAAGCTGGATGATTGTTTTTTTGGTGTTTATCATGATCAGTAGTGCCTTGCAAATTTGGGGCTGGCAGTTGGCTTTGAAAATGAAATATGCGCTCGAGAGAGATGTATTAATCGGCTCATTTGAAGATTTTTTTAACGCTAAATGGCAGTTTTTTAGCAGCAGCGAACAAGGGACCATTTATAACTCATTTAACCGTGAACTGGGCCAATTGGGCAATGCCTTTAGTTCTTTGGGAGTTGTTTTTGCAGGTCTCTTGCAAGTTGGGTTCTTTTTGGTAGTGCCTTTTATGATTTCATGGAAGGTGACCTTGATCGCGCTGGCGGTGGGTGCAGCTGCATCATCGTTTTTTGTTTTGCTCGGAAGCCTGGCGTATAAAATCGGGCAAAAGAATATTGATGCTAATAACAAGCTTACATCACTTATTTATGAAAATATTAGCGGGGCGAAACTGGTATTGGGGTATGGAAACCAAGCCCAATTACTTAAAGATACCGACAAGGCTTTTGAAGCTATTTTGGGGCCTACCATTGAGTTTCAAGTGTTAAATTATGCGATCCTTATTGCTTATCGGCCCTTGGGGGTTTTTGTGGTGGGTGTTGCCATTATTGCTGCCAAATGGTTTTCAGTCCCTCTATCAGAGGTAGCTATTTTGCTTTTGGCGTTATTTCAGGTCATGATTTCGTTCGGGAATGTCATTGGCCAAAAGAATTCTATCATGAATATGATACCCAGTTATGAACAGATACTTGCGTTAAGAAAGAAAGCACAGATGATGCGTCAAGAAAACGGTCAACGCATCTTCCCAGGCTTCCAAAGAGAAATTTGCCTGCAGGACCTTTCGTTTTCCCATCCGGGCCACCCCAAGGTCCTTGATGAAATTAATTTGGTGATCCCCAAGGGCAAGATGATTGCTTTTGTCGGAAAATCAGGGGCGGGAAAATCGACCATGATTGACATGTTGATGGGGTTCCATCAGCCGGAAAAAGGAGAGGTCACCGTCGATGGGATAAACTTGTTTGAATATGACCTGTGTTCTTACCGCAAACGCTTAGGGTATGTTCCTCAAGAGAGCCTGCTTTTTAACATGAGCATCCGGGAAAATTTGTTATGGGCATCGCCCGGCGCCACACTTAAAAGTATTGAAGAAGCCTGTCAGCAGGCTTATGCAGATGAGTTTATTGCTTCTATGCCTAAAGGCTACGATACTATTACGGGAGACCGCGGGGTCCGTTTATCAGGAGGGCAAATCCAACGGCTCGCCCTTGCAAGGGCGTTTTTAAGGAAACCGGATATCTTAATCCTAGATGAAGCGACTTCTTCATTAGACAGCCATTCTGAACAATTGATCCAGAAGGCGATCGAGGCGTTTGCAGAAATATCGACGGTCATTATTGTCGCCCATCGCCTGACCACGATCAAAAGGGCAGATATCATTTACGTATTAAATGAGGGGCGTATCATCGAGCAGGGGAGCTATATTCATCTGACGGCTCAGAAGGGTATATTTACGGGAATGGTTCAACTACAGGAATTGGGGTTAAAATGAATACTATTTTAATTACAGGCGGTGCTGGTTATATCGGGAGTGTTATTAGCAATTTGGCCTTGCAAAAAGGCTTTAAGGTCAAGGTCATCGATACGTTATGGTTTAGGAAGGATAGCCCCCTTGTTCATTGGTCTAACCCGCATTATAAATTTATTAAAGGAGATATCTGCAACGAGAAATTGGTGGATGATATCCTCGACGGGGTCGATTATATTGTCCATACCGCAGCTGTCGTCGGAGAACCAGCCAGCAAGAAATACCCCCAGCTTACCTTAGATGTCAACCAAAAGGCTTCCTTTAATCTGATAACGAAGGCCTCTCAAAGAGGCGTGAAAGGGTTCATTTTCTTTTCAACGTGTTCCAATTATGGGGTTTCTGAAGGACAAGCTTTTGAAGATTCCACATTAAAGCCGCTTTCACCATATGCTGAAACCAAGGTCAATGTAGAAAAATATTTAATGTCCCAGTCAAATGGTATCGATTGGGTTATCGGACGGCTTGCCACCGTTTATGGTTCTTCTTACAGGATGCGTTTCGACCTAACGGTCAATGATTTCACCATGAACGCCTATACCAAGAAATACCTTGAAGTTTTTATGCCCTACACTTACCGGCCTTATATCCATACTTTTGATGTGGCCAACACGGTCTTAGAGATCATCAATAAATTTGACAAGGTCAAAAATAATGTATTTAATGTTGGGTTTAACGGAGAGAATTATCAAAAAGTGCAGATTGTTGAAGAGGTCAAGAAACTTTTGCCAGAGCTTACAGTAAAGATTGTTGATAAAGGCTCTGATCTTCGCGACTACCAAGTGGATTTTTCAAAATTGCAAAAGTATATAGGGATAAAAAATGTTTATACCGTCAAAGACGGGGTGAAAGAGATCATCGATTTACTGTCTCAGGGGGTTATCAAAGATCCCTTGAATAGCGTTTATTATAATACTACTCCAGAATTGTGAGGTTTTGCCTATGCTAAAACCAAAGCTTAAACTTTTAGATACAACTTTACGGGACGGCAGCTATGCTTTTAATTTTCAATTCACTGCTCATGACACGATGGTCATCGTTAAAGCATTGGATGAAGCCGGCTTTGAATTCATTGAGATAGGCCATGGGGTAGGGCTGGGGGCCAGTATTAAATGCAAAGAAAAAGCCATTGAAACTGATGAAGCCTATTTGAAAGCCGCAGCTTCAGTGATTAAAAAAGGCAAGTTTGGGATGTTTTGCATTCCCGGAATTGCTGAACTTTCCGATGTTGATATGGCGGCTGATTATGGAATGAAGTTTATCAGAATAGGCACGAATGTCACTGAAGTTGAGGCGTCTGAGCCATTTATCAAGAGGGCCAAGCAAAAGGGCATGTATGTATCGGCAAATTTTATGAAATCTTATGCCTTAAGCCCGAAAGAATTCGGGCTCAAAGCTAAGCTAAGTGAATCTTATGGGGTTGATATTGTTTATATTGTGGACTCAGCCGGCGGAATGCTGCCAGGAGAAATGGAGCAATATTTCAATGCTATTCGCCAGCAATCCAACATTCCTATTGGCTATCATGGGCATAATAATTTGGGACTAGCCGTTAGTAATGCTATTTTAGCGGTTGAACTGGGAGCGGAAATCATTGATACATCCCTTCAAGGCATGGGGCGAAGCGCCGGCAATACTCCGACGGAAATTATGATCCCGGTCTTGCTCAGGATGGGGATTGATTTGAAAATTGATCCATTGAAAGTAATGGATATCAGTGAACAATACATTCTGCCATTGATCAGCCGCAAGGGACTGTCTTCCATAGATATTGTGATGGGGTATGCCCAATTTCATTCAAGTTTTAGTGGCATCATTCATAAATTTTCCAGCCAGTACCAGGTCGATCCGCGCCTTTTGATGATTGAAGTGTGTAAAGAAGACAAGGTCAATGCTCCCGCTGATATGGTGGAACGTTTGGCAAGAAAATTAAGTGAAGAGAGCAAGCAAGATATTTTCCAGGCAAAATTCAGGTGGGATTTATATTTTGGGGATGAACAAAATGAAATTCCTCCCAAGTCTAAAAAGTGAAAGAGACAATATGGCTGGTTTCTTAGGCAGAGGAAGATCAAAAGTTTATATCATTGCGGAAGCGGGCGTTAACCACAATGGCCGTTTGGATTTGGCCAAACGCCATGTGGACGCGGCGGCTATGGCAGGGGCAAATGCGGTCAAGTTTCAAACGTTTATTACCGAGGTCAATCAAAGTTCTGTTCATTTGCCCAAGAATTATTTAAAATGGGCAAAATCGATGGAATTATCATTTGACCAATTCCGCCAATTGTCCCATTATTGCCGTGTTCGAAAGATCCAATTTTTATCGACCCCCTTTGAAACGACCAGCGCTGAGTTCTTAAATACCCTGGTCCCTGTTTTTAAGATCTCCTCAGGAGAAATTACCAACCTGCCTTTATTAGAATGTGTCGCAAAAAAAGGGAAACCGATCATTTTATCAACGGGGATGGCCAGCCTTGAGGATGTCGCTATTGCGTTAAAGGTCATCAAAAGAAATTTTCCTAAAAACAATCCATCAAGCCGGCTGTCTCAAAAGTATGAATATTTCCGGTCTCCTGTCGTCCTGTTGCATTGCGTTTCCGAGTATCCAACCCCTTTCCAGCATGAAAACCTATTGGCCATGCAGGAATTATATAAACACTTTCAAACCGGTGTCGGATTATCGGACCATACCTTGGGGATTGAAGCTCCGATCGCGGCCTGCGCCTTAGGGGCATGCGTGATTGAAAAACATTTCACCATAGATAAGAAACTTCCCGGCCCCGACCATCCTTTATCGTTGGATCCCATTGAATTAAAACAAATGGTCGACAGTATCCGTAATATTGAAAAGGCTTTAGGCACAGGGCAAAGGCGATTAGTTGGATTTGAAAAGAAACTAATAAAGATTGCCCGTAAAAGTCTGGTAGCCTCAAGGGACTTGGTTAAGGGGGAAATTATTACCAAGGACAAGATATATGTGATGCGGCCTGGGAGTGGAATTCCCCCTAAAGAAACAGGAAAAGTCATCGGTTGCCTGTTAATAAAGAATATGAAGAAAGATGAAATGTTTAGATGGGAATCCATAAGAAGAGAAGGAAGAAAAACATTGCTTTAATCACTAGTTCACGGGCAGGCAGGAACTATATATTGCCCTTGGGTTATGCCGTTGGCGCCAATTTATTGAATAGGGAATTTAAAAAGAACTTTAAGGAGTGATGTGGCTGTTTTAGGGTTTTCTCATATTACGTCTGAAGTAAGTGATTTGGATAAAAGCATTGGCTTCTATCAAGGCAAAGGTTTTCGATTAAAATTTAAGCTGGTTATGCCTGTTTACGAATGCAAATTCCCAGTACTAAAAGGCGTTCCAGAAGAAGTGCAATTAGCATATATGACATATGCTGATGATGAAGCTTGTAATTTAGAATTAATCCAGCATAATTCAAGAGTTGTAAACCAGAAAGAAGAAGGAGAACATCTTTCCCTGGTGTTTTTTACCAACAAAATCGAGGAATCAGTAACAATTAATGATTTGGACGGGAACCGTCTTTCATTGTTTAAGTCTGATGGGAATAATTGCAGCCGGCATTACATCTTGCCGGTTGCCGATTTAGATGAATCCCTTAGATTTTACGGTAAATTCTCGATGAAGATTGATGATCGTGTTGAATTTAGGTCTTTTTTAGGGGAAGGCAAGGCCCATTCTTTGACATTTGAACGTTGTTTACATCCTCATTGGAAAGGGTACTTGCATTTAGTTTATCAACCTGATTTTAAGCCCGGAAAAAGATTTATTAATTCATTAGGGTTTCATTCTTTTTGTTTTCTAGTCAGCAATGCCCAAAAAGATATTTATGACCTGTTGGGGACCCAGAATGTTTTTGGGCCGATCCAGGAGACAAAGGAAGTTAATGGGAAACAAGTGGGCTTTAAGGTGGGTTTTTTTGGCGACCCTTCGGGGTTTCCTATAGAATACCTGGAATTAGTCTAAAGAGGTGACATGACATGGCAATGATCGACTTAACCTTAAATGTTGAAGAACGTATGCTGACCACACAGGCCTATTGGCACTCTAAAGTTGCCTTTGAGCCGTTAGGGACAATTGCCAAAGAAGGCCGTAATACTCATCGGATCACCTTAGGCACCCATACGGGGACTCATATGGATGCCCCGTACCATTTTTTACAGGATAGTTTTAAGATTGATGAGGTAGGTATCGATCTTTTTATCCAGCCTTGTGCGCTATTAAATTTTACTGATAAAAAGGAAGGGATGGAGATTACAGACAAGGACCTTGACCGTTTTGGGCATTTATTTGATAAAGTCCAGGCCGCTGCAATTTTTACGGGTTGGTCTAAAAAATGGATGACCCCGGATTATTATGGATTATGGCCGTCGCTGACAGAGGGGGCTGCCCATTATTTGCTTAAAAAGTCGATCAGGGTGCTTGCGATGGATGTCCCTTCACCAGATTCGGCAAAAATGATCCAAACCGGGATGGATTCCCCGGTGCATAGGATTTTGATGAAAAAAGGGGTGATTTTAGTCGAGTATTTGACAAATTTAGACAAGATTGATAAGGAAATCTTTACTTTGTATGCTTTCCCTTTAAAATTAAAGGGCTTGGACGGGTCTCCGGCCAGGGTGATCGCGGAAATTTAAATGAGCCGATTATTGACCATTGCTGATGTATTAAAATACAATGCCCAGCTTTATCCTGCGCGTGAGGCAATTGTTTTTCCTGACTATAAAGAGAGCATTACTTTCGCTGACCTTGATGTTCACACGAATCAGTTTGCTAATTTTTTAATTGATTTAAAGATCAAAAAAGGTCAATGCGTCGGATTGTTGTTAAAAGACAGCAGAAAGTTATCCCTGGCCATTTTGAGTTTGGCTAAAATAGGAGCCAGGGCAGTTCCGCTGGATGTTGATTTACCTAAGGAGAAACTAGAAGAGTTAATTAAGTTCATTGATATCAGGTCTATTATAGTCGAAGAAAAATATCAAGCCTTGGCGGGCAATAACAGTTTTCAAAGGGTGATCTTAAAACCACAAGAAGGGATAACTTCATTACCGCAAACAGGTGAAAGGCCTAAACAATTTTTAAGCCCTGTTGCGGTAGAGCGTCAAGATGACCTTATTTGCATGGGCACCTCAGGCAGTACGGGGAGCCCTAAGCTCGTGCGTATCCATCATCAGGGGATTATTGCCAATGCTTCAGCGATCAAGGAGCATTTACGCATTATTGAATTAGACAGGTTTCTTTCATTAACCCCATTGACGCATACACATGGATTTTATAATGGTTTGCTCATGCCCATGTGCTGCGGGGCCACGAGTGTCATCATCGATGGGGTGAGCGTTTTTCATATCCCAAGATTTTGGGGTATTGTCAGGGATTACCGTATAAGCATTGTCAATATAGTCCCTACCATTATCGAGATGTTAATGAACATGAAAGTATTTTCAAATCCTGAACAGAAGGCCACCCTTCGTTTCATGATCTGCGGGACAGCGCCATTGAAGGAAGATCGGCGGGAAGTTTTTGAGAGGGCCAATAACATAAAGGTGGTGTGCCAATATGGTTTAACTGAAACTTTGATCAATGCGATGGAATTATTAGATGGGAAACGCATCAAAGGTTCTGTCGGGGTACCGGTGGCAGGAGAAGTCAAAATCCTGGATGACGGCGAAATTGCCATCAGCGGGCCTTCGGTAACCAATGGTTATTATGGCCAGGAGGAATTAAATAAAACGGTTTTTCAACAGGGGGCCTTCCTGACCGGGGACTTGGGCAGGATAGACGAACAGGGTTTTTTGTTTATTGAAGGCAGGAAAAAAGATTTGATTATTAAAGGGGGTAAGAATATTTCACCCCTTGAGGCAGAGAGAGTCTTGTCAGCGCATCCTGCCGTCCAAGAGGTCTCGGTGATTGGCCTGCCGGATGAATTTTATGGGGAAGAAGTTTATGCTTTTGTGACCTTAAAGGGCCCCCAAGTAACAGAGCAAGAGCTGTTCGCTTTTTGCCAAAAAGGAGACCTGCCGTTATTTATCTGCCCCAAATCTATTTTTATTATAGATGATCTTCCTAAAGGACCGACAGGAAAAATACAGAAAAAGAAGCTTAAAGAACTGGGTGAAATGTTTTTGCACCAAAAGAAAGGGGTTGTTCGTGGAGCGATTGATTGAGCATATTAAACGGGAAACAAAGGTTGATGATATTACGTTAACTACTCCTTTATTGGAGAAGAAAATCCTGGATTCCTTACAGTTAATACAACTGATCGCATTTATAGAAAGTTCCTATGGGATCACCATTAAAGCGGAGGACTTGGTCCCTGAGCATTTTCAAACAGTAAACAGTATGATGGGTTTGATTAATCGAAGCAAAGGTTAATACATGGAAAAAATCATTATAGTTGGTGCCGGCGATCATGCAGAATGTGTGATTGGTAACATAAGGGAAGAACGCAGTTTTACGATAGCAGGCCTTTTGGATTCCCATAAAAAAGGGGAAGTTTCAGGTGTGCCTATTTTAGGCGGGGATGAACTTTTAGGAAAATTAAAAGGACAGGGAATTTTCCATGCATTTCCCGGTGCGGTCTTGGGAGCTAATGCGGATACAGGCGTTTGCCAGAGGATCATTGAAAAGATCTTAGCTCTGGGGTTTAATGTCCCCAATCTTGTTTCATCGAAGGCCGTCATACGCGAAGGCGGGAAATTTTCTTCAGGGATTTTGGTCCAACCTGGAGCAGTGATTGATGTCAGGGTTCATTTAGGCCGAGGGGTCGTTGTTAATCCATTGGTATTAATCGGGCATCATTGCCAGGTTGATGACTATGTGGTTTTTGCTGGAGGGGCAGTGCTCAATGCCCGCCTTCACATCGGCCGTCAGGCTTTTATTGGGATGGGAGCAAAGATCTTTGCCGATCTGGGGGCCAGGTGTAAAGTTGCTCCAGGGACAGTGGTGATGGAACCGGTCCCGGAAGATCATATTGCTTTTGGCAATCCCATGCGATTGATGAAGAGGATGTCCTGATGCATTTAGACCAAAATATTATTATTTCATTCTTGGGCCAAGGCCGTATTAGGATTTATCAAACCGTCGTTCGTCGAAACATTGTTTGTTCCCGGAATGTTTTGGAAATATTTGATTTTTTGGCTCAAGGGCAGCAGACCTGGGAGTCGTTGGAGAAAAAATTCTCTGGTATTGCTGTTCAATACGCGGATGCCACAACATTTACCTTATGGGAGTGTATGCTTTTTAATCCGGATAATTATGCCAAAGACCTGGATGCATTGCGATGGGAGAGTTTGGGGTTAGAAGAACTATTCAAGCTGTTCGAGAAAACATCCATTGTTCATGCCACGCCGGAGGTCAATTATGATTTAGATAAAAAAGGCCCCTTTGACCGGCTTAAAGGGACCTTGCATCAACAATTAGGCTGTGAATCAATGTTTCGTAAACAGTCTTTAGAGCATTGGTGGGCCCATCAGAAATTCAATGATGACATGGCATCCATTAAAGAAACACCTTATAAATACATACAAGAAAAATTTCTGGAAGGGTATTTTAAAAGTAATTTAACCGGTAAAAAAGTTCTCGAAATAGGTTGCGGGACAGGATATTACTCCCGGAAGATGGCCTCGCACGCCAGCGTTGTGGTGGGGCTTGATTATCAGCAGCAATATATTACTATTGCCCAAGAACGTTCCCAGGGCATGGCCAATATTCAATTTTATGTGGCCGATATTGTTGAAGAAATAAAGAACGAAGAGGTTTTAAAAGGCGGTTTTGATTATATTTTTTTTATTGATATTTTTTTGTTTTTCTTTAGCGGCGAATTCCAGAACTCTCTGGTTGAACACAGGGAAAAGGTGTTAAAGAAAATGGCCTCATTGCTCAAGCGGGGCGGTCAAATTGTCATTATGGACCCCAGCCTTTTTTGGTTGACCCCTCGATTAGGAGAAACAAATTTTCCCTATGGAGTCATAACGGAATATAAACAGCGTCATTTTAAAGTGATCCCTACATTGGAAGAATTAACGAAAGTCTTTTACAATGCAGGGATTGTTATTTCCCGCATTTGGGAACCAGATATCGATGAGCAGTACGCTAACATTGATTCTCGAGAATTTAATTTTATGAAACAATTCCCCCAATGGTGGGTTTTTGAATTAAAAAAGGCGGATTAACATGGGTTCTGTCAAACTTAAAAAGTTCTTAGTCTCTCCTTTTATTTCGATTAAACAGGCCATGCGTCAAATGGCAGAGGCTGGAGGGAAGGTTATTTTTATTGTTGATGGGCATAATAAGCTTTTAGGCTCATTAAGTGACGGAGATATTCGTAAGTGGATCCTTAAAGGCGGAGACTTGGAGGTCAAAGTTGATGTTGCTTTTAACCCTCATCCTCGATTTGTCAAGAACGATTACCTTTTGGATGACGTCCGCGAGCTCATGTTGAGCTTAAGGATTGAATGTGTGCCGGTAGTTGACCATGAAAATAGTGTTTTGGAAGTTTTAATGTGGGATGAGGTGTTTGCGGGGAAGGTGGAGAGGCATCGTGAAAAATTGGGGATACCTGTCGTTATTATGGCCGGCGGACAGGGAACGCGCCTGGACCCCTTTACCAAAATACTGCCTAAATCTTTAATCCCCATTGGAGAAAAACCCATTATTGAATTGATCATGGATAAATTTATTCCCTACGACATTAAGGAATTTTATATTTCGGTATTTCATAAGGCGCGTATGATCAAATCTTATTTTGAGGAAGAAAACCCCAAATACCGTATCAGTTATTTGGAAGAAGACAAACCCTTAGGAACAGTGGGCAGTTTGCGTCAATTGCAAGGACGGGTTAAGGGGACGTTCATTGTAACGAATTGCGACGTTATCATTGACTGTGATTACGCAGAACTGCTGCATTTTCATAAGGAAAAAGAGTATGACATGACCCTGGTTGTTTCCATGCGTCATTTTCAAATTCCATATGGAGTTTGTGAGTTAGAGAGTGAAGGGGCATTAAAAGTAATAAAAGAAAAGCCCGAGTATGATTTTCTGGTGAATACCGGCATGTATGTATTAAATAGCCATGTGCTGGAATTAATCCCTAAGAACCGCGCTTCCTCTATCATTGATCTGATTGAAGCATTAAGATCAAAGTCAGGGAAGATCGGAGTTTTCCCTATCAATGAAAAATCCTGGATTGATATCGGGCAATGGGAAGAATATAAAAGGGCATTAAAATTGCTTGGAGGATTAGCCTAAGAATATGCGCAAATCTAATTTAACCGCTTTAATGATCATTTTAGTCTTTTTAGGTGTATGGTTTTTTCTAGCTTCTTCGCCCGTGCCCTATTGGCAGGAAGGGGATCATATAGACTGGGGCTATGGCATGTACCGGACAGGTTCTATACATTATTTCTGGGATACTAACATTAACCAGGCCGTATTCAAGGACTTAAAATTTAACCGGGGTTTTATTCTTGCCTATTTATGTAGTTTTGCATTTCGATTGCCTGGAGATCCGATTCTTTGGTGCCGATCGATTCTTCTTTTGTTTACTCTTTTAATTTATTTGACAATGGTTCTCTATTACAGATACAGAGGGGTTTTAACGCCCCAGCGGCTGTTTACCTGGACTGTTTTATTCTTTTGCTCCTCAACTATATTATTCCTTTCCTATTATACCCGTCCCTATATGATGCTGGGGGCGGCCATGACCGCTACATTTATATTGTATTGGGAAGGGTTAGAAGCTTTTAGGAAGAACAATAAAAAGCAAGCATTGTTCTTATGGGTCCTTGGGCTTATTCCTGTGAGTATTTCAGTGATAGATCAATGGCAGATAGAAGGCATCCCTGCTTTGGGCATTGCTATTGCAACCAGTATGGGGGCCTTGAATCAGCGTTGGGCGCCACTTTTGGGCTGGATCAAGCGAAAGTCAGGATGGATTGTACTTGGGGCCATACTGCTTTCACCGTTTTCAATTAAACTCATAAGCCTTTTTTCATGGATCAAAATCGGTGGTTTCGCGCCTTTTATTTTAACCTATCATCAAAGTTTTTGGGACAATTGTATAGGATGGCTCCGTTTTATTTTTGCTATTAATATAGGATTCCTTGCATTGAAATGGGCGTTTAAAACAAAAACCCCGATGACCTTTGATCGATGGATGTTTGTCAACGGGTTTTTGACTGGCATCATTTGTATTTTATATAATCCTGATGCCCCGATCTTCCAAATAAATTATGTCTATTTGCCGACTTTAATGATGATCATTGGCCTAAGCGGCATCATGGAAGATTATTTTACAAAATCATCCTTTAGAAAAAACATGCTCATTATATATGTGGTGATTAATATAGGGATTGCCTGGGTCAATATTTTTGAACACAACAATGAAAGATTGTCCATCCAATGGCTAAATACGCACTTAAGACACGATGATTTATTGATAACAGATGATAAAGTGGGCTCGCCCCTTTTATTTTGCGGGGGGCAAGATTTATTAGCGCGAAGATATATGATAGATTCATCGGGACCGAGTGAAACACAGAAAGAAATAGAGCTTAAAAACTATATTAATGCCCATCCTCAGGGACGGATCTTTTTTCTTTATTCAGACGGCAATTCAGACCGGACCTGGCTTTGTAAATTAACTCTGGGGAAGGATTTAGACCCACCCGTAGATCTTTGGTCACATTTAAGGCTTAAGATACCATCAACACCGGTGGTAGCAGGTTTAAGGTTGTGTGGATTAGTTGAATTTGACCGTGCGGTTCTATTACAAGGACTTGACCATTTATTGACAAAGGGCTTTGATCCTAAGCCTCATTATTCGCTCAAGGACTTTTTTCATCATTTTGGTTTATAAATATATTAGGAATAAATACTAAACAAAGTATAATAATCCAAAATCCATCACCTAAAGGTGCACATGTTACCAGATAAGAAAAACACAACAAGCGGGCAAACACCGATGTCTGCTGAAAAGAATGTAGAATTTTTTCTTGGAGAATACCAGAGTTACAAGGCGCATGTTGAGTCCATTGACACCTACGCGGCTATATCCCAGGCGGTAAGCCAGAAATTACAAGGTATTGGGAGACTGCTGGATATCGGCAATGGGGGGGTGATTGTTTACGATTCGAGTTGCATTCAAGAGATTGTAGGCCTGGATTTATTTTTGGATAATCTGCCTGCTGGTACAAGTTTCCCTGAAAATGTCAGAATGGTCCAGGGCTCCGCGCTTGATATTCCGAAAGACCTGGATAACTTTGATGGTGTCGTGATGGTGATGTTGATACATCATTTGGTAGGCAAGACGGTCAAGGGTTCTATATCCAATACCCGGCAATTACTTTCCGAGGCCAGCAGGGTTTTACGGCCCGGGGGAAAGCTCGTCATTATGGAGTCTTGCGTCCCAAGCTGGTTTTTTATATTTGAGAAAATAGTATTTGTGCCTGCAACTTGGGTCATAGACAAACTGATCAAACACCCTTCGACACTTCAATATAGCCCGGATTTTCTTTTTAAAATGATAGAAGCAGCAGGCTTTGTCAATGTGAAGAGAGAATTTGTCCCCAAAGGGAAACATGTCATTCAATACGGTCTGAAAGTCCCTTCGTGGATTACACCCGTACAACCTGTTTTGTTTACAGCAGAACGGCCCTAAATGAAAAAACTTTTAGTCACCGGATGTGCCGGTTTTATAGGAAGTAATCTAGTCGATCGTTTGCTGGCTGAAGGCCACCAGGTAACAGGGATCGACAATTTTTCAACAGGCCAGCGCCGCTTTCTTGAAGGAGCATTATCCCATCCTCATTTTCAGCTTATTGAGACGGATTTACTTGATGGTGCATCATTGAAAAAGGCATTTGCTGGTGCCCGGGTTGTTTTTCATTTCGCGGCCAATGCTGATGTGCGTTTCGGCACTAATCATCCTGAAAAAGACCTTCAGCAAAACACCATCGCCACTTTTAATGTGCTTGAAGCCATGCGGGCCAATGGGATCAAAGAGATTGCTTTTTCTTCGACCAGCGCAGTTTATGGAGAACCAGAAATCGTTCCGACTCCAGAAAACGCCCCTTTTCCTGTGCAAGCATCATTATACGGAGCGTCAAAATCAGCCTGTGAAGGCTTGATCCAAGCTTACTGTGAAGGGTTTGGGTTCAAATGCTGGATATTCCGGTTTGTTTCTATTATGGGGGAACGCTATACCCATGGCCATGTTTTTGACTTTTATAAAAAACTTCTGGAAAATCCCAATGAATTATTAGTTCTGGGGAACGGTCTTCAGAAAAAATCTTATCTTTATGTACAGGATTGTGTCGATGCTATATTCTTTAGCATGGATCATTTTAATGATAAAGTGAACATCTTGAATTTAGGGACGAATGAATATTGCCAGGTTAATGATTCCGTTGCCTGGATCACCAGCCACCTGGGACTTAAACCAGAACTTAAATATAGCGGCGGAGATCGCGGATGGGTAGGGGACAATCCCTTTGCTTTCCTTGATGTTTCAAAAATCACCAAGGCGGGATGGGAGCCAAAATTGACGATCAAAGAGTCCATTATAAAAACTTTGGAATTCTTGCAAAATAACCGCTGGGCCATGGAAAAAAGAGAGGGCTTGGCATGATTATTGTACGTAGTCCTTTACGCATTACCTTAGGAGGCGGAGGCACCGACCTGCCTTCGTACTACGAAAGGTATGGGGGTTTTGCCATCGGGGCCGCCATTGACCGTTATGTCTATATTAATTTGCACAGGACCTTTCAACCCGGGTTTATTTTAAAATATTCTTCGATGGAAAAAGTACAACGCATTGATGAAATTAAACACCCGATTATCCGTGAGTCATTAAAGCTGTTGAAGATAGATGATAATTATTTAGAAATGGCAAGCATGGCTGATGTCGCCGCTGGGACTGGTTTAGGGTCATCGGGGAGTTTTACCACGGCTTTGCTTAAGGCCTTACATGCGTATAAGCGCAATTTAATCCACCCTGAAGAGTTGGCCCGGCAAGCCTGTGATATAGAAATTAATAAACTGGGTGAGCCGATTGGAAAGCAGGACCAATACATTGCGGCTTATGGCGGTATTACCTGTTTCGAGTTTACAAAAAAATCGGTGAAGGTTCGTCCCCTAAAGCTAGAAAAACAAATATTGTATGATTTGGAAGATAATCTGCTCTTGTTTTTTACGGGTTATACGCGTTTTGCCTCAGGGATCCTTAAAGAACAAAACCAAAAGAGTAAATCTAACGACAAAATGATGATTGATAATCTGCATTTTATTAAAGAACTAGGCCTGGAAATCAAGAAAACTTTGGAAAAAGGGGATTTAAGTAAATTTGGTGCCCTTTTAAATACGCATTGGGAGTATAAGAAAAAATGTTCTAAGGCAATGTCTAATGAACGGATAAATCATTGTTATGAGCTGGCCTTGAAGAATGGGGCTGTGGGAGGCAGATTGATTGGTGCGGGTGGAGGTGGATTTTTGATGTTTTATGTAACCGATCATGTAAGATTAAGGCGGGCCATGAGCGCTGTTGGACTCGAAGAGGTGCGTTTCAGGTTTGATTTTGAAGGGACAAAGGTGATAAGCCAGTCATGATGCCTTCTGTCGTGATTATCGCGGGTGGAGTTGCGACAAGGTTGAGGCCGATCACGGAAACTGTCCCTAAGTCTATGCTCGTCGTTGCTGGAAGGCCTTTTATTGATCATCAGCTTCGATTGTTGCGTAAGAATGATATCAAAAGGGTTGTAATTTGTTCGGGGTACTTAAGTCAACAAATAGAAGATTTTGTCGGTGATGGCGCCAGATACGGTTTGTCTGTCGCATTTTCCAATGACGGTGAAAAGTTGTTGGGGACTGGGGGCGCCGTTAAGAAAGCATTGCCGTTATTGGGTGAAGACTTTTTTTTGGTGTATGGGGATTCTTACCCGACTGTTGATTTCAAGCTTGTCTACGATCATTTCAGAAAAGATAAGGGCAGGGGATTAATGACGGTTTTCAAGAATCACAATGCCTTTGACAGCAGCAATATTGTGTTTAAAGACGGGAAAATAGTTATCTATGATAAGAAAAATAAAACGGAAGAAATGGAATATATCGATTACGGATTGGGGATTTTAAAGAAATCAGCGTTCGAGGGGGTAACTGCCAGGGAAGCTTTTGACCTGGTCGAAATTTATCAGGACATAATTTATAAAAATCAGATGTCTGCGTATGAAGTTTTTGAAAGATTATACGAAATTGGCTCACTGAGCGGATTGGCAGATACACAAAAGCATATTTTAAATTCTTACACTTAACAGGAGGAAATGTTATTAATATTTCTGTTGTTGTCCCCGTCTACAAAGAAGAACAGAATATCCGGCCGTTTTTGGAGCGCATGGAAAAGGTGCTCCTTAAGCTGGGCAAGAGCTATGAAATAATATTTGCTCTTGATCCTTCTCCAGACCGGACCGAGGAGATTATCCTTGAAGAGATCAAACGCAATGGGAATATAAAGTTGGTCGTATTTTCCCGTCGCTTTGGGCAACCTGCTGCAACCATGGCAGGCATTTTGACATGCTCGGGAGATGCTTGTGTTGCTATTGATGTTGACCTTCAGGACCAGCCGGAACTTATTGAGCCCTTATATAACAAATTAATGGAAGGCTATGAGGTGGTTTATGCCAAACGGCGGTCACGCAAGGGAGAAACGCTCCTTAAGCGCTGGATATCCCATGTGGCTTACGCCGTGATTAACCGCTTGAGTGATGTTCAGATTCCGCGTAACACCGGGGATTTTAGGATCATGACGCGAAGGGTCATAGAAGAGTTGCGGCGGTTGAATGAGTCGCACGGGTTTTTGCGCGGCTTGGTGGCTTATGTAGGATTCAAGCAAACATTTATTGAGTATGACCGCGATGAGCGATTTGCCGGAAAGGGAAACTACAACCGCCTGACAGGCTCGTTTAAAATTGGCCTTAATGGGATTATTGGTTTTAGTTCCCGTCCTTTGACCATGATGTCCATGGCAGGATTCGTACTGGCGGGTTTGAGTTTCTTGCTGGGGGCCTGGTATGTGCTGCAAAAGATGATGGGCACCAATTTAACTGCAGGGCTGTCTACGACTGTATTGGTGGTGAGTTTTTTTGCCGGGCTTCAGCTGTTGGGCTTGGGGTTGATCGGTGAGTACATTGGACGCATCTATGATGAGGTAAAACGCCGTCCAATGTACATAGTCGATCGGCAAGTTAATTTCGGAAATAAAAAATGATTCTTCCTTTTGATCTGCCTGCACCGACGGGATGCTCATCCGCCCCTAAGTGGGATGGCCGGAATTTTGTGTTGGGCGATAAGGTTACGCCTGTGCTTGAATATAGCGAGAATTTTGTCGGCTGGTCAGATGACTTAACAGCGCTGCATGAAGATGCTTTAGGGGATGGCCATCCTATTGATTTTGCTTCACGACGGGATGCTTTATTGCAGGTAAAAAAGCAAAGGCCTTCCGGTAGTTCTGTTATTATGGACCTTGGGTGTTCGTCTGGTTTTTTAATTAAGGATTTAGTAAAGTTTTTTCCAAAGGCGACGATCGTAGGTGCGGATGTTGTTAAGGAACCTCTTTATCGGCTTGCCAAGACTTGTCCTGGAATACCGCTTATTCGTTTTGATTTGCTGCGCTGTCCCTTGCCAGACAAAACGGTGGATGTGTTGGTGATGTTAAATGTTTTTGAACATATTGAAGATGACCTTGGGGCCATGAAAAAAGCATTTAATTTATTAAAACCTGGAGGGGCCCTTATTGTTGAGGTGCCAGCGTGCCCAAGCCTGTATAGCGCTTATGATAAGGAATTACGGCATTTTAGGAGATATTCAGCCGCAGAATTATATGGAAAATTAAATCAAGCAGGTTTTACGGTCAGCAGAAAATCCCATCTTGGTTTTATTCTCTTTCCAGCATTTGCTATTGTTAAATTAATGGACAAGTGCTTCAATTTTAGGAAAAACACTTCAGCAGTACGTCAGCAGGCAGGCAGCACATCAGGTAACCCGCTAGTAAAATGGGCGCTAGAATTTGAAACCAGTCACTTGTGTAACCTTCAATTGCCTTTTGGGATAAGGCTTCTAGCTGTTGGTGTTAAGAAAGGCCATTAATTAATGAAGAGACCTTCGTTGATCGCATTATTGATCATTATTATTTTTACCGGGGCATGGTATTTGAGGGCTTCTTCTTTCGGGCCTTGCGGGGATGAACCTGAACATTGGGATCGAAGCTACGCTTTTGCAAAGACAGGTTCTATCCATATGTGCTGGGATAGTGAGTTGGGGGCTTTAAGCCCATGTGAAGTTAAGAGGGACCGGGGAGTGATATTTTCCTATTTGGGCGGGTTGGTTTTTCAAATGATTGGAGACATGCCGATAGCCAGCCGATCGATCATGCTCATATTTACGTTATTAACCTACTTTATCATGGTGTTTTATTATCGTCGACGCGGGGTATTAACAGCCAGGCGACTGCTTGTTTGGACCCTATTGTATTTTGGTTCTTCAATCATATTGGATTTATCTTATTACACTCGAGGCTACGCGCCGCTGGGTACGTTTATGATCATTGCTTTCATCTCGTATTGGGAAGGGTTGGTCCAGTTTAGGCAGAAAAATTTAATTAAAGCAATCGTCTTATGGCTGGTCAGCCTGTTGTTTACTTATATTCCATTCAATGACCAATGGCAGATTGAAGGGGTTCTTGCCTTGAGCATAGCTATAATGATCAGCATTGCGGCATTTAATAAGCGATGCGCACCCATTGCCGGTTGGTTAAAGCAACGCTCAGGGATGCTTTTATGGGGAATAATTCTACTCGCACCCATCGTGGTCCAAAAATTAGCGCATATTTCGTGGGTTACAGTTGCTTCAATTCATGTGTTGAATGGTTTTTATTCAACCTATTTAGATAATATTTTTGGCTGGCTGCGGCTTATGCTTGCTTTGAATGTGGGCCTTTTGGCATTGGGCTATGCATTTAAATCAAAGGTAATGATGAGCTTTGATCGATGGATGTTTATCAACGGGTTTTTAACCGCTATTTTTTGTATTTTATATAATTCGCATAATCACATTTTTTATACCAAATTTGTTTACTTGCCAACCCTTATGATGATTATTGGTCTGGCGGGTATTATTGAAGATTTTTCCCTCCAAAGGTCACGCTTGATCAAGATGGTAAGTATCTATGTGATTATCAATATATCTCTTTCATGGGTTTATACATTCGAGCATAGCAATATCAAGATTGCCATTCAGTGGCTTAATGCGCACATGAATCAAGAAGATATTTTAATAGCTACGGACAAAGCTGATGCCGCCCTAAAATATGAAGGGGGTCAAGATTTATTATCCAAGAGATACCTGATTTTTGATTCAATAGATCAAACACATACCATGGACCTTAGGAATTATGTTTATAATCACCCCAGGGCAAGGATTTTTTATATCTATGATGACGGGTACTGGTTTCGTACTTGGGCTTTTAAAATTATAACCGGAAAAGACCGAAATCCTCCAGTTGATCTTTGGTCTTATTTAAGGCTTAAAATCCCATCGGTTGTCATCGTTCCTGGGTTGCGGCAAAGCGGATTAGTAGAATTTGACCGTTTTGTTTTATTAAATGGCCTAGACCAATTATTAAGGGATGGCTTTGAAGTCCCTCGTCCTTATACAGCTCGAGATTTTATAAACCATTTAAAAAGTATTTTACATCATCAATGAAAGTAATATTCTTTGGATTAGGATCAATTGGTCAGAGGCATGCACGACTTTTGATTAAAAGAGGTGGGCATGAGCTGTTTGCTTTTCGTACGCATCATAGCGATGCCCCGGAGCCTGATTTTCCCATTGAGGTGTTACACTCTTGGGAAGAAATAGATGCTGTAAACCCACAGGTAGCATTTATTACTAACCCTACCTCGTTGCATATCGCGGCTGCAAAAGATTGCGCTTTACGTGGCATGTCCCTGTTTATAGAAAAACCGTTAGGGGCCAGCACGGAAGGCCTGGATGAATTATTAAACATTGTGCAAAAAAAGAAATTAGTGACCTACGTCGCTTATTGTCTACGCTTTAATCCTGTTATCCTCTACTTAAAAGAGATGTTAAGCAAAGAGCAATGCTGCCATATGCGCATTGAGGCAGCATCTTATTTGCCCGCCTGGCGTCAGGGGCGGGACCATAAAAAAAGTTATTCATCCAATCGAAACCTTGGTGGCGGGGTGATTTTTGATTTGTCCCATGAGATCGATTTTGTGGATTTCTTTTTAGGCCCCATCCAGCGTATTGATGGGCAATGCTCTCAAAGAGGAGATGTTACTGTAGATGTGGAAGATTGTGCGGACATGCAAATTCAATGTGCGGGTGGTTTTGCCACTGTTCATTTAAGTTTTTTAAGTCATTTAAACCAGAGAAAGGTTACCCTTTATTTCTCTCAAAAGACTGTAGTTGCAGATTTGATCAATAATACGGTATATACTTATCAGAATAATGTTTTGGCCCAGCAGGAGAACCTGGCCATTGAACGTGATGAATTATATATGAGGCAGCTTGATTTCTTTTTAGCTAATAAAGATAATCCAAAAATGATGAACAATGTTCTAGACGCATCGGCTTTATTTAAGAAAATTTGTGAGTTTAAGGAGAAACACGATGCCGCTTAATATCCTTGTAATCATCGCGGCTCGCGGCGGGTCCAAAGGCGTTAAGGGTAAGAATGTGCGGCCATTGCTGGGACGGCCGTTGATTGCCCACACTATTTTACAAGCTTTGCGCTGGGGAAAAGCCGCGAAAGTTATTGTGAGCACAGACTCAAAGGAAATTGCCCAAATAGCAAGGGAGTATGGTGCTCAGGTGCCTTTTATGCGGCCGGCACCTCTTGCCACAGATAAATCAGGTAAGTTGCCGGTTATCGTGCATGCGCTTAAAGCTTGCGAAGAAATTTATAAGACTAAATTCGACCTTGTGGTGGATTTGGATGGGACTGCACCCGTGCGTAGCATTGAGGATTTGGATAACTGTTTAACGATGTTTATTAAACAACGTCCCCAAACTATTTTTTCAGTGGTCCCATGCCATAAGAATCCGTATTTTAATATGGTTGAATTAAATTCATCAGGGAGGGTAAGCTTATGTAAAAAAACGAAAATAAGGCTCAAACGGCGTCAAGATGCTCCCATTGTCTATGACGCAAATGCATCTATTTATTTTTACGACCGTAATTATTTATTAAAAACAAAGAACCCTACTGTCATAACACGACGCTGCATGATTTATGTGATGAAAGAAGAGTCAGGTTTTGACATTGACAGGGAAATTGATTTTAAATTTTTAGAGTTCTTGTCAAAAGAGAAAGTGATAAAGCTATGAAAAATTTTTTGGATATATTTTCACTCAAGGGAAAGAATGTTTACATCGTAGGAGGTTTAGGGTTGATTGGTACGGCTGTCTCCAAATCCGTGGCGGCAAGCGGAGGGAAGGTGGTGGTGTTAGACCTTAATGTAAAGAAGTCCAAAGAACTCCTAAGCTGGGCTGGGAAAAATAAGTTCCGTTTGTTTTTTGAATATTTCGATGGCGGCGATTTAGAGGGTTGTGAGGCTACCTTGGGAAATTTTGTCAAGAAATACGGCCCCATGCATGTGTTAGTCAACTGCAGTTATCCGCGCAGCCATGATTGGACCCAAACTTTTCAGAAAATGACAGTCAGGTATGTCAGAGAAAATGTGGATAAGCACCTCAATGCTTATATGTGGATCAGCCGTGCGGCGGTCTTGCTCATGAAAAAGGACAAGATAAAAGGTTCTATTATTAATTTTGGTTCCACGTATGGGGTAGTTGCCAATGATATGACTATTTATGAAGGTACACCCATGTTCGGTGAAATGACGTATTGCGCCATCAAAGGCGGGGTTGTGAATTTAAATCGTTTTTTGGCATCTGAATTCGGCAAGGATCAGATCAGGGCCAACTGCCTTTGTCCGGGAGGCATTTGGGACAATCAGAACCCAGATTTTGTGAAAAGGTATGAGAAAAAAGCGCTCTTAAAAAGGATGGGTAAGCCTCAAGACATTGCTAATGCAGTGGTTTTTTTGGCCAGTGACGCTTCGTCTTATATTACCGGAACAACCTTTATGGTGGATGGAGGCTGGACAGCTATATGAAGTCCGTTATCCCTTTAAGTGAGCCTTATCTATGTGGGAATGAATGGCGCTATGTGAAGCAGTGCTTAGATACAGGCTGGGTTTCTTCCGTGGGGAGCTTTGTTGATCGTTTTGAAGAGAAGCTTGCGCAATACACTAATCGCAAATTTGCGGTGGCTTGCTCGAGTGGAACAGCCGCGTTGCATACAGCCTTGATGGTGGCAGGGGTGGCAGAAGGGGATGAGGTCATTGTACCGGCATTGACATTTGCCGCCCCTGCTTTTGCTGTACGCTATGTAGGTGCCTGGCCAGTATTTATAGATGTGGAGCCATCATACTGGCAGCTGGATTTGGAAAAAACTGCGGGCTTTCTTTCCTGCGATTGCAAGTTTGTGCGGGGGAAATTGATCAATCGCCGCACGAAGCGTGCTGTCAAAGCAATTGTTCCGGTGCATCTTTTGGGACATTCAGTTGACATGGTGCCGTTGATGAAATTGGCCCGTCGCTATGGGCTTGTTGTCATTGAGGATGTGGCAGAAAGCATTGGTTCACAGTATAAGGACCATCAAACAGGGTTTTACGGTGATATGGCCTGTTTTAGTTTTAATGGCAATAAAATTGTCACCTGCGGTGGTGGTGGGATGTTGACGAGTAATGAACGCACACTGGCTCAACGGGCCCGCCATTTAACGACTCAGGCCAAGACTGATTCCATAGAATACGTTCATGATGCGATCGGATATAATTACCGCCTTACCAATGTTCAAGCCGCGATTGGACTGGCCCAAATGGAAAAGCTCGATGATTTTGTTGAGAAAAAACGTGCCATCGCCAAACGGTATCATCAGGGATTGCTCGGGGTCAAGGGCCTTGTATTGCCTCAGGAAGCCGCAGGGGTCAGATCAATTTTTTGGCTTTACACCGTTTTAATCAATGCCAAACATTATGGGATGGACAGCCGCATGCTGATGAAAAAATTATCTTTAGCGGGCATTCAATCCAGGCCACTGTGGCAGCCTCTTCAATTACAGAAAATCTTTCAAAAGTGCTATGCCTATCAAGTCACCGAGGCCAATCGACTATATAAGGAGGCCTTAAGTATTCCTTCATCAATGACTTTGAATACTGATCAACAACGTAAAATCATCGATGTGATCAAAAGTTATAGGGGTGTATAATGCCTCCTGCCCCCTCAGAGCCTCGATTTAAAACCATTTATGTCGAGCGATTAACTCTTGCTTGGCTCTATCAACATGCCATTCGTTTTTTTCAATCCAGCCCAAAGAATAAAATTAAAGTCTATTACCTTGATTATGAAAATCTTGCGTTAATCTTAGCGCATGGATTGGCATGTATTTATCCTATTGTCTTTGAAGAGTTTCGATTTCAAGCGGCAGATATTAGGGGTAAAGACGGTGTCTCCATACGCTTAAGAGTTCTTTATGAAGAATTGCCTTTGATGGCAAGCCTGATTTTTAGAGACATTCCTGCTCAATTACAAAGTGATAAGCGGCTTTTTTTATATTTGATGAAAGCGCCCTTGACTTCTTATGACCTTTACAGTGATGGTAAATATTATCATTTAAGACAGGCGATCATCCTTATTAACTTTGTTCGCTGGCATATCGATAAAAAGGGTGTGCCTTTGGAGGTCCCCCAACTCTATTTGTATCAAAGATGCTTTTTTCAACAACTTTGTGAATATGCCCAATCGAAAGGCGTAACACTTTGTTCGATGAAACCGTATCGCTCATGGAGGATTTCTTGGCAAAGAACAACAAAGATATTTTCAAAATTAAACGGCAAGGTCATGGGTTCTTTATTACGGCATGCTTGGTGGAGATTCTTCAACCCTAAAGATTCCCGTCAGGACAATGTTTTTGCAAGCGAAGCTAAATTTCTTGTTGAGTCTCGATTAGATTTTAACTTAAACAATCCACAGCTTGTGTCAGACCTTTTTTTCCTTAATGCTCAAGATGGTGTCCAGGGGAAAGATGTACTTTTAGTGTTTAACGGCACTTTTAATCCTGTCAGTGAAGATAAATTTAAGGCAATGCATCAAGCCGGTATCAAAGCGGTGGCGTTGAGTCCCCAATCGAGTTTTGTTTCTCCAGCACAAGTTCCAGTTTTTTCATGCGATAAAAGTAAGATTGCCCCCCAAAAACGCCGGCATGACAGTGATTTTCCGGGTGATTATGCTCAATTTATTGCGGCTTATGAGCGTGCCCGTAGTTATTGGGAAGGTTTTTTTAAACGCTATAATATTAAACTTTGGACATCGTTTTACAAAAATGAACCTGAACATATCGCGATGGCTGATGCTTTAAGTGCTGTTGAAGGCGTCTCAGCAATTTATCAACGTTCTTATGAGCCTAATTCTTCTATCTTAGTAGCCAGCGGCGGAGATATAATCTTTAGTTTTTCTAACATTGAATACGATTTTGAAATGCAAAAAGGATCTGAATTTAGATATCATGTTGCAGCCGGTTATTTGGGGGATTGTCGATTTGAGCACTTAAAGCCTGGTGCAAAACAACTGCGCCAACGCTTAACCAGTGCTGGGGCCCGGCATATTGTGGCTTATTTTGATGAGGCCACGATCGATGATGGCCGCTGGTTTTTTGGCCACCGCTTTGTCCAGGATAATTATGCTTTTTGGCTGGAGAAATTATTACAGGAACCTGACCTTGGATTGATTTTTAAGCCTAAAGCTCCTAATACCCTGCGTCATAGGCTTGGGGCTGTTGAAAAACTTTTGAGTAGGGCCCAGCAAACGGGGCGCTGTTATTTATTTGAGGAAGGGACACCAGCAGCAGCTTCTTTAGCCAGTGATATTGCCGTTCATGAAAGTATTTTTGCCGGTACGGCAGGCCTTGAGTCAGCTTTGGCCGGGAGTAGAACGATTTTAATGGATTTAGAGGGCTGGCCATTAAGTCCGCTATACGAGCTTGGGGATGATGTTGTTTTTAAAGATTGGAATAGCGCTTGGCAAGCCTGCAGTGAATATTTTAAAAACCCGCTAAGACGTCCCAAGTTGGGGGATTGGTCGGCAATGATCGATCAATTGGACCCATTCCATGATGGACTTGCCGCTTATCGTATGAGCGGGTATCTCAAGGAACTTTTAGAGGGGCTGCGCAGATCAGAAGCTCCTGTTGAGGTGATGGATCGGGTTGCTGAGAATTATGCTCGTCGATGGGGTAAAGACAAGATACACCGGTTCCCAAGAAAATAATCTTATGGCACAGATTTTTGCAATAAAGAATACAAAAGCGTTTACAAGCAACCCCTTTTTTCAAAGGATACCGGGAGGCCTTGATGATTCGGCCTGTATTGTCATTTCTTCGATGGAAGAGATAGATGGCCTCGTTGGTTCCGGCGTCATAGAGGCCATTTCATCTCAATCCTATACCCCAGAAGAACGTACGGCATTTATACGTGAGTATACCGGATTCATCGCTTCCCTTAATGTCAAATATAAAGACAAGTTCCTTTGGTGGGCAACGGACCTGTCATCCAAGAACAGATATGTTTGTCCCCTGCCGGACCTTCTTGGGGAATTATTGGAAATTGATAGAGGGCTTAAGCTTTCTCCCCAAGCCCCTTTGTTGATCATCACTTCATCCATCGGTATATACAGAGCACTGAAGAAAGCAGTTTCAAGGCGCGGCAGAAAACTTTACTGGCCGCAAGCCCCAGTGAAGGAATTTGAGCAGTGCATGAGGGGGTGGGTCTTTAGTTTTTTTAAACTTGTTATCCGTGCGCTGCGCTTTTATGCCAGGTCATTTTGGGCTCGACTCCGCCTGAAGCAGTATGCTCGTCGGTGGTTAAACACGGATAAAAAGTTTTATGTCATTAAGACTTTTTCTTACCCAAATTCCTGGGATAAAGAGGGGGTGTATACAGATTCATTTTTTGGCAGATTGCCCCGTATTTTGTCAAAGGACAACGATGTCCTTATTCTGACCTATCATTGGCAGGGTTTTAAAAGTTTTATTAAACGCGTTTCACTAGAAAAAACGCTGGCACTATTTCCAGTCGAGTTTTTTCTTAAAGGAAAAGATGTTCTTAGGGCAGTTTTTAGGATTTTGATTTTTAAAATACCGGTTGAGTCCCAGGAAAATTTTCATGGATTAGATGTTTCTGATATTCTCCGATTTGAATTGGCCAGGACAATGAATGGTGTTCAGGTGTTTCAGCTGCTTCATTATGATGCGATGCGTAATATGTTTAAGAAACTACGGGTAGGATCCTTCCTTTTTACCTTTGAAAATAACCCTTGGGAAAGGATGTGCATGCTGGCCTGTCGTCATCACAGTCCTTCAACCGGGCAGGTGGGGTATCAGCATTCGGTTGTTCCTGAGGCCGCTTTAAATATGTTTGTCCATCCTTTAGAAAAGAACATAGTTCCATTGCCTCACCGGGTGTTAACAACGGGTGAAATTCCTAAGAATATCATGCAATTATTTGGTGATTATAGCCTTGTTAGTGTCATGAGTGCTTGTGCTTTGCGTTATGAATACCTGAATCGGGTAATGCCAACCCCCTGGCAAAAATCTCAGGGAAGGATCTTGCTTGTGCTTGACGGTGTTGAGCAAACCCAGCTCATGCTTAAATTTGTTTTGAATCAACTTGGGGGACACGGCCATTACCAGGTGAGGATTAGATGCCATCCGGCGCTGCCTTGGGAATTATTATCAGTTAAATTCCATTTTGATATAAAAAAGTACGCCAATGTTGGGATTTCTAAGCTGACTTTACAGGAAGACCTGGCTTGGTCTGATATGATCATTTATTGGCAAACGACGGTTGTTTTAGAAGCAATGAAAATGGGTAAGCCGGCAATTAATTTTAAGACCAGAGATATATTGAGTTATGACCCATTATTTAAAACGGATGTCTTGAAGTGGACAGTCGGTGAGCATGACCGTTTGCTGGATACTATAGGGACCATTGAAGATATGGACGAAAATTCGTATCAAAAACAACTTGCAAGGGCCCAATCGTATATAAACCAGTATTTCCATCCAGAATCCCCAAGTGCCCTTGGACTTTTTAGGTTTGACTCTCAGAAGGTAGTGCATTAGAATAAACTTTTCTAAAAACAGAAGAGTTTAAGGTCCTGACCGAGGTTGTGCTGATATGGGGGTTTTAGGTAAAATTGTCCGAGAAATAAAAGATATAATACTTTTCTTTTTAATATGGTTTCCAGGAGCCATAGGGGTCAAGTTAAGAAGTTTTATATATAAAAAATTCTTTTTAAAATGCGGGTCTAAATTAGAAATATCCCTGGGGTGTTCGATCAAAGGATTCAAAAATATCAAAATTGGCAATAATGTCAGTTTTGGCCCCATGACGCAGGTCTATGCAGAAGGTACTGATAAGCTCATTGAAATAGGCAACAATGTATCTGCCAATGTTAATGTTATGTTAAATGCTGATAACGGCGGTTCCATTAAAATAGGGGACAACGTTCTTATCGGCCCTAACGCAGTTCTTCGAGCCTCAAATCATGTTTTTTCTAAGAGAGAGACTATCCGTTCTCAGGGACATAAGGCTGGAAGCATCGTTATTGAGGAAGATGTTTGGCTTGGCGCGAATGTTGTGGTGGTGGCGGATGTAGTCATTGCCAAAGGGGCAGTAGTCGGTGCTGGAGCGGTGGTCACAAAGAATGTTGGCGAATACAGGATAGTGGCAGGTGTTCCTGCAAAAGAAATTGGCGTTAGGGGTTAAGTCTTAGATCGGTTGGCCAGTAAAATGGTGTATGGGAATGTTTAAAAATAAGATCCTAGAGAAACCATCGCGATTTCATAGAGAACAATTAGATTCCTTATTTGACCGATATTATCAATCAGCACCTAAATCACAAGTTACTAGCAGCCACTGGGAAAAATATGGCTCCTGCAGTTGGGTAGAAAGATCAAACGATACATTTACCGTTAGTGGTTTTGGGTTTGGGCATTTTGTAAGGCCTAAGACACTAAGGCATATTAAGTATTTTTTGCCATCAGTTTTAGCAAGGCAATTATTAAGTCGTTATGGGGTATCTAAAGAAACCAAAGCTGCCGGCCTGGATCTTGCCAAGCGTCAAGACAGGCTTTTATTATATGATGAAGTTAAACAAATCATCATTGCTGATATCTTAAAAAAGCAAGATATTATCAAGAAGAGCAACACGATCGCCGTGATCGGAGACGGCTTTGGTTTTATGGCCTGTCTGTTAAGACTCCTTGCTCCCCAGGCAAAGATTATTTGTGTCAACTTAGGGAAAATACTTTTTTTTGACCTGCTTTATGCCGCAAAAGTTTTTCCTGAAACTAAGATGTTCTTGATACACAATGGTGATGATTATAAAAAAGTACTAGAGCAGGATTCGATCATATTCATGGAAGCAGAAAAATATGAAATGCTTTTGGGTAAGCAGATAGATTTGTTTATCAACATAGAATCAATGCAGGAAATGGACCCTGCCATTATCAGGACATATTTTGATATCATCCGTTCAAGTACAGGCTTAAGGTATTTTTATGCATGTAACCGACAGGAAAAAGTTCTACCCGACGGGACTGTTGTTCGGTTTGATGAGTATCCCTGGGATTTAAATAAAGACGAGATTATTATTGATGAAAGATGTCCGTTTACTGAAAAGCACCCGATTTCTAAACCGCCATTTTGGGCTCCCTTTGACGGGCCCAATCAGCATAGATTGGCAAGAATGGGCCAAAGAGCATTCACCCCTGTTTAAAAGGAGCCACGTTTATGGTAGAACCTAAGAAATTCTTGAAAAACTTAACACGCACACCCATCACGCCGGAAGACCGCATTGGGAAGGTGCATCGCCTCGACCGTAATGAACGCACCACATCGTTTCCCAAGGAACATTTACAGAACATTCTCAACTCCATTACGGTGGATGAAATGGTTGCCTATCCGGAAGTTGAACCTTTTTATCACAAACTGGCCCAATGGCTCAATGTCAAACGTGAAGAGCTGCTGGTAGCCAGCGGTTCTGACACTTCCATCAAGATGGTTTTTGAAGTGTATGTCCAAGAAGGTGATGAAGTTGTTGTCATTTCCCCGACCTACGGGATGTATGTGGTTTATTGCAAGATGTTCGGCGCGACCTGCAAAGAAGTTTTTTATAATCCTGATTTATCCCTGCCAATTGAGAGGGTCATCGCAGCCATCAGCCCAAAAACGAAATTGGTAACCATCGCTAATCCCAATCATACAGGGACGGTCATCAGCCCGTCAGATTTAATAAAGGTTATTAAGGCGGCAGCCCTAGTCAATGCCTTAGTGCTTATCGATGAAGCGTATTATCATTTTTATCCTGAAACGATGATCGGGTATGTTTCTCAATTTGAGAATTTAATTATCATACGCACTTTTTCTAAAGGTTTTGGGATTGCACCGTTACGTATCGGGTATACTGTCAGCAATCAAGAAATCATCAAACAGCTCTATAAAGTCAAACAAACGCATGATATTACTTTTATATCTGCTAAAGCGGGATCCTATTTGCTTGATCATCTACAGGTCATGACGGATTACGTTACGGAAGTCGATCAAGCGAAGGAAGTGCTTTATAAGCGTTTGCCGCAAATGGGATTTGAGGTGCTCAAGAGTCATGCGAATTTCGTTTTCTTTAAATGTCCTCCTGCTGTAGACGGAAAGAAACTATTGGCTGATTTGGAAAAAAAGAAAATCATTCTAAAGGGGCCGTTTACTCAAGTTCCGTTCACAGGGCATTTACGAGTGACGGTTGGAAGCGTTGAACAGATGAATATGGTTTGTGATGAGATTAAGAATCTTATTTCCTTACCATTAGAAAGAGTTTAAATGAAAGCCGCGATCATAGGTTTGGGTTGGCAGGGAATGCGTCATTATCAAGCGCTCAAAGAGTTAGGTGTTGAGCTGGTTTGTGTGGTGGATATGAACCCTGAGGCTGTCGCTAAAAGGGTGCCAGAGTACCCAGCAGATAAGATTTATACCAAGGTGTCAGAAGCTTTTAAAGCGCATCCTCCCGACGTGGTGATTATCGCAACACATAGCGCTGCCCGTATTCAAAGCGTGCGTGACGCCATAAGCGCGGGTGTTAAGAAAATATTTTTAGAAAAACCCATGGCCACCACCTATAAAGATTGCCTGGAAATGAAGCAGTTGGCCCAAAAGTCAGGCTGTTTGTTCGTCGTCAACCATTTACGCCGATTTAGCCCTAATTATCATCAACTAAAACAATTGATTGGCAATGGAGTTATTGGCAAGATAGCACATATGTATGCTCAAGTGGGTTCTGTGGGCTTAGGCAATGAAGGAACGCATATCATTGATAAGATGAGGTATTTTTCTGACAGTGAAGTTGCCTGGGTGATAGGATTTTTAGACCAGACAGGGACACCCAATCCGCGAGGGCCGCAGTATAAAGATCCTGGCGGCTGGGGCATGATGCAGTTTAAAAATGGGACCCGGGCCTTTATTGATACGTGCGAAGACACAGGCGTTCCCTCGGTGCTGGAAATAGTGGGAACCTATGGTCGTATCATTATTGAAGAATTGAATAATAATTGGACAATTTTAGCCCGGAGTGAAGAGGACCGAAAGCTTCCCTTGACAAAACTTTTAACGCCCATAAAACCAGTAATGATGTTTCCCACCTTGCCTTGGGATGTTAAGGAATTTACTAAAATGGGTCTAAAAGAATTGATTTTCCAAAATAAGGTTACCTGTAGCGCTGATGATGGGTGCAAGGCTATTGAATCTATTATTGCCTTACATGCCTCGCACCAACAAGGCGGCAAGAAAATCGACTTGCCCTTACCGCAGGAGTATCACAACTTGGAAGTGGCTTGGGCATGAGAGAAGAATATAAAAATAAAAAAGTGGTCGGGGTTATCCCGGCAAGAATGGCCTCATCCCGTTTTCATGGCAAGCCATTAGCTAAAATTCTTGGGAAGGAGATGGTCCAGTGGGTCTACGAGATCTGCATGGGTTGCAAACTTCTTAAAGATGTTTATGTAGCGACGGATCATAAAGATATCCAGCAATTCTGTGAATCCCATGGCATGCGGGTCATGATGACCCGTGAAGAGCATAAAAATTGTTCGGAACGTTCCAATGAAGTATGCCAGCGCCTGGGGGCAGATTATGTCGTAGAAATTCAAGGCGATGAGCCCACGCTTTTGCCGGAGGATATCGATGATTTTGTCAACCGCGCCTTTGATTTTTCTCAATTTGATATCGTCACCCAATACGCGGATATTACTGAAGAACAGGCGCATTACCCCCATAATGTTAAAATTGTTTTAGGTCAAGAGGGCAAAGCGTTGTTTTTTTCCCGCTGTCCAATACCTTATAATTTTAAGGACCGCCAGCCGAAATATTACAAACAGGTGGGACTGTTTTTATGGCCGGCAAAAGCCATTGAACGTTTTTCTAATCTTCCAAAGAGTTATTTGGAGTCCATCGAAGATACCCATATGTTACGGATGGTTGAAAATGGATTTGATATCCGCCTAGTGCATACGACAATCAAAAATGTCGGTGTGGATGTCCCGGAGGATATTCCAGCGGCAGAAGAATATTTAAGGAAACGGCAATCCGCGGGGATTTTATAAGGGGTATTCTTAGAATGTCAGAAAAAATATTAAAATGTGGAATTATCGGTTACGGCTATATGGGAGAGATCCGCCGGGCTGTGATTGAACGTCATCCCCAGCTTGAGTTGATCGGCATTTGCGAATCCGATGCCCGTATTGCCAAGAAAATCACGGGATATCCCATTTTTGAGAATTTAGAAGATTTGCTTAAGAGTCCCGTAGACATTGTTTTTGTCTGCACGCCTAATTGTTATACCCCCTCTGTTACCGTCCGCAGTTTACAGGCGGGTAAACACGTTTTTTGTGAGAAACCGCCTGGCAGGAATTTGCAGGATATCATCGATATTCGAAAAGCTGAAGGAAAAGGCCTCAAGTTGATGTTTGGTTTTAATCACCGATGGCATCCGGGTATTTTAAAAGCAAAGGCCATGGTGGACAGCGGACGTTTCGGCCGTATCCTGAATATGCGCGGGCTTTACGGCAAATCAGGAGGTGTTCAGTTTAGGCATTCCTGGAGAAATAATAAGGAAATTTCCGGCGGGGGGATATTGTTGGACCAAGGGATTCACATGCTCGATCTATTCCGGTTTTTCGGAGGAGATTTTGAGGAAATCAAATGTTCTGCTTCAAGCGCATTTTGGAAGTTTGATGTCGAAGATAACGCGTATGTGATACTGCATAACCCTAATGGTATTGGCGCTTCTTTGCATTCATCAGCGACATTTTGGAAACACACATTTAAAATCGATATAACGTTAGAGGGCGGTTATATTACTGTCGAAGGGTTTTTATCCAAGTCCGGCAGTTATGGGCGTGAACAATTGATCGCGGCCAAACGGCAATTTGAGGATGAGGCAGAAGCGGTTGGTAATCCTTCGGAAGAGATAACCTATTTTGACCGCGATTTATCATGGGATTTGGAAGTTGCAGAATTAGCCAAATGTGTCCTTGAAGATAAGCCAGTCCTGTCAGGTTCTTCAGAGGATGCTTATAAGGTCATGGAGATCATTACAAAGGCTTATCAAAATGCCGGTCTTCTATCAAACAATCCAGCAAAGGTCAGGTCATGAGAAATATTGTTATATACGATGAATACCATCAAAGTGATTTTAAGCCGTCGGAATTGTTTAAGCAGTATATCCAAATGCTGTCTTCTGATATATTCCATTTTCTCGTTGATGGTCAAAAGCTGACTGAAACGACCTGCCCAGCTTGTGCGAGTGCCTCATCAGTGAAAGCTTTTGAGCGGTATCGTTTGACCTACCGTCAATGTCAAGCCTGTGATACGCTCTATATTTCTCCTAGACCTTCAGATGAATTGATCAATCATTTCTACATGAATGCCCCTGGCTGCCGTTTTTGGCGGGAACAACTTTCGGAGGCTTCCAGGGTCAAGCGTTCAGAGAAAATCATTAAACCCCGTTTGGAATGGGTCTTAGACTCGGTGGCAGAATATTTACCAGGGGCACAGCACTGGGTGGACATTCATGCGGCGCAATTGCGTTATGTACAGGCGATGGCTGAGACAACAGTATTCCCTCAGAAAACCTTGGTTAATCCCTATTGTAATTCTAAGAACATCGAAGGCATGAATGTTTTAACACAGCCGTGGTGGAAGGTTCAATTGCCACAGCCCGCGGATTTTGTAACTGTATTTGAAATTATCGACCAGGTTGCCCGGCCATCAGATTTGTTAGCATCTCTTAGAGGGATGCTCAAGCCTGGAGGCTTATCATTTATGACCTGTATTTTATCTTCCGGATTTGATATCAAGGAATTAGGGTCCCATGCAAAGAATTTATACCCTCCTGATCGTCTTAATATTTTTTCAGTTAAGGGGATTAAGTCCCTCATTGATCAGCATGGTTTCGAGCTTTTGGAGTTTAGTACCCCAGGGATTTTAGATGTTGAAATCGTTGCCAAAGCTTTAAAAGACGATCCTCAGACACCTGTCTCGGTATTTGTTAAAGATTTGGTGCTAAATCAATCAGATGATGTTAAGCGTTCATTCCAGGAGTTTTTGCAAGTCAATTTATTAAGTTCTTATGGGCGAATTTTGATCAGGAAGGTGTAACAGTATGCCGTACATCCAGCGCTATTTAAAAGAAGCAGGGCAAATTTTAAATTTAATTGATCAACAACAAGTTGAAAAAATGATCCAAATCCTGATTGAAGTGCGCTCTCGCGGCGGGCGTTTGTTTTTTTTAGGGGTTGGCGGTTCCGCAGGAAATTGTTCTCATGCTGTTAATGATTTCCGCAAGATCGGCGGTTTTGAAGCTTATACCCCAACGGACAATGTTTCAGAATTAACGGCCCGGACCAATGATGAAGGTTGGGAGACAACCTTTGCTGCGTGGCTCAAAGGTTCACGCTTGCGCTGTGGGGATTGTGTATGTGTTTTTTCCGTAGGTGGAGGCAGTAAAGAAAAGAATGTGAGTGCTAATTTGGTCTATGCATTGGATTTTGCCAAAGCTCAAAAGGCACATATTATAGGTGTCGTGGGCCGTGACGGTGGTTATACGGCCAAGGTTGCTGATGCCTGTGTGATTGTGCCGCCGGTGGCTGTAGATACTATTACTCCTCATGCAGAATCGTTTCAAGCGGTGATTTGGCATTTGATCGTCTCAGAACCGCGGATCATGCAAATGAGTAATAAATGGGAATCCCTTAGCATAAACAAATAAGATAGGAGCTGAAATGGCTATATTTTTAGATAGCAGTAAAATTGAAGAAATTAAAAAATATAAAGCCATGGGGTTCGTCAGGGGTGTGACGACTAATCCTACGATCCTGCTTAAAGAAGGGGTCGCAGGGATGGCTGGGGTAAAGGCGCGCATTATCGAGATTGCTAAGCTCTTGGAACCGCTGCCTGTTTCTGCAGAGGTGACGACTAATGACAGCAAGAGAATGATGGAAGAGGCCCGTGATATCGCCTCTTGGGCCAAGAATATTAATGTAAAAATCACTATCCATGGGCCCAACGGAGAGCTGGACAATTTAGCCGTGATTCATGAATTAGAAACCAAGGAAAATATTCGTGTCAATGTGACAGCCATGATGAGCGCCCAGCAGTGTTTTCTGGCCGCGATGGCTGGTGCGACGTATGTGTCCATTTTTGCAGGCCGCATTAATAATATGGGCTATGATTCCGTTAATGAAATCAGGGTTTTGCGTTCTTTGCTGGATGGGCATAAACTAAAAGCACAAATTATTGCCGCATCCACCCGTGAAATATTAAACGTTGTGCAATGGTTGCAGGCGGGTGCGCATATCGTGACCGTTGTGCCCACTTTAGTCGATGGGATGATCGTTCATCCTTATTCCAAAGAAACAGTCAAGATGTTCTTGGATGATGCTGCCAAAAACCGATAACACTCTTGAGGCCCATGTACCGTACTATTATTTTAGATTTTGACGGTGTGCTGGTTGAATCCAATACCATCAAAGATAAGGCCTTTGAGGTAGTGTTTGCAGATTACCCGCGCCACATGGACACACTATTGGCTTATCATCGAAAGACCACGCTCATTCGTTTTGAGAAATTCCGTTACATCGTTGAGCAAATACTTAAAGAGCCGTACAGCCCCAAACTCCAGGAAAGTTTGGCCCATAAATTTTCTCAATATTGCATCAGCGAAGTGTCAAGCTGTCCATGGGTCAAGGGGGCCCAGGAGTTTCTGAACTTTTATGAAGGGCGTATACCATTGTATTTGGTTTCAATTAATCCCATGGATGATTTACAGACAATTTTGGCTAATCGGAAAATGGCGCATTTTTTTAAGGGAGTTTACGTAGCTCAAGACAGTAAAAGAATACAGCTGCAAGAAATTCTCAAAAAAGAAGGGCTTGAAGCGCATGAGGCAGTTTTTATCGGAGATAGCGTTAGTGATTGCATTAGCGCACAACAAGCAGGTATAGACTTTATCGGCCGCCGCAGTACAAAAGGTTTAGATTTAGACGGTGTGCCTGTTTTTGATGATCTTGACGGGATTTTACATTACCTAAAGGAAAAATATGCCGGAATACCTTACTAAATTATTTAATCTTAAGGGCAAGGTCGCGGTGGTGATTGGCGGCGGAGGTCATTTGTGCTCTGCTATGGCTGAAGGATTGGCCCGGGCTGGTGTTAAAATTGCCTTAGTAGATAAAAATGATTCAAACAGAAAAAAGGTGATGCTTAAAATTAAAAAGATAAGTTCACCGGTCATTGATCTGCCTATGGATGTTACAAACAAAAAAGATCATGAGATTGTTTTGAAGGCTGTATTAAAAGAATTCAAAAAAGTGGATGTATTAATAAATGGGGCAGGGATCAATGCGCCGACACCCGTGATGAAAATTACTAAGGAAGAATGGCATGCTATTTTTGACAGCCATGCCACGGCCACCTTATTTGGATGCCAGGTATTTGGGGCCCAAATGATCAAACAACGACGCGGTAGTATCATCAATTTGTCTTCAGCTTCATCGGGCCCGCCATTATCAAAGGCCTATTCCTACTCCGTGGCTAAGGCAGGAGTAAAAAGTTTAACCCAAAACCTGGCCCGTGAATGGGCGCCTTATGGAGTTCGTGTCAATGCCCTACGACCGGGATTTTTCCCCACACAATGGAGTATGAAGCATTTTATTGATCCCAAACGAAAAAAGGCCATATTAGGCCATACACCGATGGAGCGTTTTGGCAAACCTCAGGAATTAGTGGGGGCTGTGTTGTGGCTTGCTTCTGATGCGTCAAGTTTTGTTACTGGTAGTGAAGTCCATGTGGATGGAGGCTTTACATGCATGACCATTTAAAAACAGTGGTGATTACCGGAGGCACCAAAGGAATTGGTTCAGCCATTGCCGAAGCCTTTTATCTACAGGGCTATGCGGTCGTTATTTGCGCACGAGAGGACAACGGCCTGGCTAAACGTCTGGGGCGCGGGGTGTTTTATGTCAAGGCGGATGTCACTAAAAAAGCCCAAATGCGTTCGTTGATGGCGCGTGCCGTGAAATTAACAGGTCGATTGGATGTTCTTATTAATTGTGCAGGGGTTTCACAATGGCGGGCCCTTAAGGATATCGATGAGGCCTTTTTGGAAAAAATGTTATCTGTGAATTTAAAAGGCGCTTTTTGGGCCACTCAAGCTGCTGTCGAATTTTTACCTAAAACAGGGGCGATTGTGAATGTAGCGAGTTTAGCAGGGCGTCGGGGCAGTGCTAACAATAGTGTTTATTGCGCAAGCAAATTCGGAGTCATTGGATTAACTCAGTCATTGGCTAAAGAATTAGGCCCTCGAGGTATTCGTGTTAATGCGGTTTGTCCGGTCTATGTATTGACTGAGGGTGTATTAAAAGCCCTGAAGGATAAACCATCGCCCGCAGGCGGCCAAAACATCCCGGAATATCTGGAAGGATTTATAATGTCCCAAACAGCTCTCAAGCGTTTGCCAACAGCGCTTGAGGTGGCCCAGGCATGCCTATTTTTGGCATCGAATGAAGCCTCGGCGGTGAGCGGGCAATCTTTAAATGTGGATTGCGGAGTTTTGCCCCAATAAAAGAGCGAAGGCCCAGCCTAATCAATAGTAAAACTTATGGAATTATAGTGAAGTGGAGAATGAGAATGAATAATCTGGACAGAATGATCGATGACGCAAAGGATTTTCAGCAATTTGCCCAAGGGTATATGGCGTATTTGGCTAAACTCTGTGAAACCCTGGATTTTAAGGCGCTTGAGATATTCGTCAAGGAACTGGAAGATGCCCGTCAAAATAATCAAACAGTTTTTGTGATCGGCAATGGTGGATCAGCGGCCACAGCTTCGCACATCGCCAATGACCTGGGTTTTGGTGTGCGGCGTCATGTCGAAAATCCTTTGCGGGTACTATCTCTTACTGACAATGTCCCTGTATTGACAGCGCTTGCTAACGATGTGGGTTACGAAAAAATATTTACTCGGCAGCTGCAGCTTTACGCTAAGCCAGGAGATAAACTTATTGTCATCTCTGCCAGCGGAAATTCTCCTAATCTGATTGAAGCAACCCGTTGGTTTAAGAAATCAGGCGGCCGTGTTTTGGGGCTTTTGGGTTTCGACGGCGGAGAGATGCTAAAGCTTTGTGATGTAGCGGTGCTTGTTGTTACACCCAAGGGAGAATATGGCCCGGTTGAAGATGTTCATATGATATTGGATCATCTGTTGCATACATGGTTGTGGTCAAAAGAAAAGAGGATGTCATGAAACAAAAAATACGCGCACTTTTACAAAGAAAATTAGGGATGATCAGTTTAAACAGAAATGACCGTATTGGAGCTTTGCATCGAGCTTGGGGCTATGTCTATACAAACCAGATAGAAGGAGATTATCTTGAATTCGGCGTTTATCGGGGGGACAGCTTAGTGCAGAGTTATTTAAATTACATGGAAGCTCAGACCTGGATTGATGGACAGTTAAAAAGCAATGAGCCTTGGCGGGTAAAGCTGGCAAAATACAATAAACAACGCCGGGTTGTTTTTCATGCCCTGGACACTTTTGAGGGGATGCCTGAGAATGATGAAGGGAGTGTTGCTTTTT
>Ga0364867_10149_pt1 | contig 46899 bp, 42 predicted proteins | sample ExccelAu500001D4_3_FD_206915 | JGI IMG/M metagenome (GOLD analysis project Ga0364867, IMG submission 206915) | Enriched cells from Trout Bog Lake Hypolimnion, Wisconsin, USA - BchlTB.Aug13.5000.01.D4 | ecosystem: Environmental > Aquatic > Freshwater > Lake > Hypolimnion/Profundal zone | place... | reverse complement strand
AAGAATCAGTAATTCCCATTTTATTGTCCTTCATATAATACTGAGCATCTGCTTCGAAACTGCCACTAACCTGACCTCCTTTGAAAATGTCCTGGGCATTTGTCAAAAATGGGACTATAGAAAAAAGCAGAAATAGACTTGGAAAAAGTGAGTATATTTTCTTCAAGGTCTGAAAAATTATAAATTTATAAATTGGTTTCCTGGCTTTGGGCGTTATTTGATCTCTTCTCCGTTTTTAACCTTTTTTATGATCTCAATCAGGTCGCGTTCGGAGCCTTCGGCAAAGGAAGTATGTTGCCATACAATTTCACGTTTACCGTTAAGAACAAAAGTATGAGGAACCGGGCCTACATTCATCGCCCTTTTAAAATCACCATTCTGATCAAGGAGAACAACATAATCCCAGTTTTTTCCATTAACCAGTGGAGCAACCAGGGAAGACGACCGTGCATCGTCAATCGAAACAGCATAAACCTTAACTCCGGTCTGCTCTTGCCAATCGGCGTAAACGTCGGCAATCGTTGTGAGCTCCTTCACACAGGGTTTGCACCATGTTGCCCAGAAACTAATGACAATAGGCTTCCCGTCATTTTCGATTTTAAGCGTATTGAAAGGGTTCCCTTTTACATCTTTGATGTCAATGGAAGGAAGTGGACGGTTTTTTACTAAAGTATTTTCCTGAGAAAAACCAAAACCAGTAATCAAAAAGAAGGCGACAAGCCAGGCAAGTTTTTTCATAAGAGGAGTATTAAGAATTAGATTGAATGAAGGAACAAAAATACACATTTTCAGGAAATAAAAACCTCAAGAATCTTTGATTCAATGTTAGGGGAAAGAATGACCTGTGCAGCAGTTGCCGGAATAAGTAGTACTTCTCCTTTTTTCAGGCTTTCAAGAGATGATCCACATTCGATCTTTGTCATTCCTTCAACGCAAACATAGATCACAAAAGAATCTAACTCTGTATAGTCTTTCCTGATTGCTTTGTCAAAATCAATCAGCCTGGTTGTAAAATGAGGAGAGTTAACCAGGGGTATAGTTTTATTCTGTATCTTCTCGTATGAAGTACGATAAGAATCCGGTACCGAAAAATCAATTGCATCCAGGGCGAGATCGAGATGAAGTTCCCGCGATTTACCTTTATCATCCACCCTGTCCCAATCGTATATCCGGTAAGTAGTATCAGAAGATTGCTGGATCTCAGCAAGAAGTATTCCTGGGCCTAAGGCATGAATCCTCCCGGCAGGAATATTAAACACATCTCCTTTTTGGACCTTTTCTTTATTCAGGATTTCAACCAACTTGTTATTTTCAACAAATTCACTATAGGTTTTAACATTCATTTTTTGATTAAATCCACTGATGATCTCTGCACCGGGTTCAGCTTCCAGGATGTACCACATTTCAGATTTCCCATTTCCCAATCCTCTCCTGGCTGCAAGTGCATCATCAGGATGCACCTGGATCGAAAGAGAATCATTCGAGTCGATAAATTTTATCAACAAGGGAAATTCATCACCGAATTTTTCAAATGTTGATTCACCAACAAGGTCCTCCATATAAACCTCAACCAGTTCTCTCAACTCATTGCCACGAAGGAATCCGTTCGTTACGATTGTCCCTGAACCAGAGATGCCGGATAAAACCCATGCCTCTCCACAATTTTTCAAGGGAGAATAATCCATCCCTAAAATTGTTTTTATCTTATCTCCACCCCATATTTTGTCTTTAAAAATGGGTTTGAATTTCAATGGATAAAGTTCATTCATAGCAAATCCGCAAAAAATATCTGATGAATTCTGATTACTTTTGACCGATGAATTTACAAAAGTACGGTTTTTAATAAAATTAAGAACAAAGGCATGATCATCATCGGAATTACGGGAACCATTGGTGCAGGGAAAGGTACAATTGTAGAGTACCTTGTTGCAGAAAAAGGTTTCGATCATTATTCAGTCCGGGCTTTTCTGCTGGAGAAGATCAGAAAGCAAGGCCTTACGGAGAACCGTGACAGCATGTTTCGTTTGGCCAATGAATTGCGCGCAACCCATGGCTCTTCCTACGTTACAGATCAACTTTACAATCAGGCGTTGATCTCAGGGAAAAATTGTGTAATAGAAAGCATTCGCACTCCAGGAGAGATCGAATCCCTCAGAACAAAACCACATTTCTATCTTCTTGCAGTCGATGCCGACCCTGACTTGCGTTACCAACGGATCCTGCTCCGGCAATCTGAGACTGACCAGGTCTCAAAGGATACTTTTCTGGAAAATGAGAAAAGAGAAATGAGCACGGCCGATCAGAACAAACAAAATCTAACAAAATGCATTGAACTGGCCGATTTTATTATTCTGAATAATAGCACAAAGAAAGACCTGATCCTGCAACTTGAAAAAGTATTGGACCAGGTCTTTTAAATTTTTTTTTGGAGGCATAATACTCCAGATAATACTTGATCAATGGCAATCTGAATTACAAATCAGTATTTTTGTTATCTATATAACCTAGTATGGAAAAAGAACAAAATCAGCGCCCAACATGGGATGAGTACTTCATGGAAGTAGCCAATACTGTTGCAAAAAGGGCGACTTGTGATCGTGGCAGGAGTGGATGTGTTATTGCCCGTGACAAGCAAATTCTTGTTACAGGATATGTCGGTTCTCCGAGGGGATTGCCACATTGTGATGAGATTGGTCATTTAATGAAATCTGTTCAACATGAAGATGGGCGCATTTCACAGCATTGTGTAAGAACTGTACATGCAGAACAGAATGCCATTTGTCAGGCTGCAAGGCTTGGAATATCACTGGAAAAAGCAACATTGTACTGTCGAATGACACCTTGCCGGACTTGCGCTATGCTCATTATTAATTGCGGAATTATTAAAGTTGTTTGTGAACGGAAATATCATGATGGAGCCGAATCAGAAGAGATGTTCCGCGAGGCTGGAATTCTACTGGAGTTTGTTCACGACGAACTACAGGAGTATGAGAAACAATAATACAGAATACCTGCTTTAAAATTTGTTTGAAAATATAATTTTTTATACATTTGACAAAACTTTTAAGAAAAAATTTGTCAATATGTTCACCATCATGAGAAAAACTGCCCTATTCCTCTCCCTGATCATTTTTACTATCCTTAGCAGTTGTAAAAAAGACAGTACGAATTCTGGGGTTAATATTAATCCTTCATCTTCCAATAAGATTGTCATTACAAATCTGCAATTTTCCAGCGATTCTGTGGTTCTAACCTGGACTAAACTTACAAATAAAAATTTCCGGGCATATTATATCCTCAGGCGGAATTACAAATCGACGAATCCAAATTCATTTACCGGTTCAGACATTATCGATGAGATTTATGATGCCTCAGTTGTTAAATTTGCCGATAATAATTTCCCTGTTGCACCTTATCTTGAATACGAGGTTGTAGGTCTTATATCTGATTCCTTAACTTATAATTACAGCTATATTTATAGCAATGTCATGCCTTTTGAACGATCAGGCCTTAAAACCTTTTATTTTAATCCAATTGATGTAATACCTGATATTCCGAATCACCTTTTTTATGTAATAGAAGCTGATAGCGGAAAGATCAGCATTGTTGATTATACAGCAAGATCAATCGTAAAAGCCATAAAAACAAATGCAACTATTGGATACTGTGCACTTGGTACATATAACGGTGTGAAAGAAATCTATGTTCCCCGCAATGATGGCTGGGTTTTTATTTACAATGCCGTGACCTTAGCTAAAATTGACCAGATTAGTTCGGGATCCAGTTGTGGAGCTGTTCTCTTCAATAATGGAAAACTATTTGTTTTTGGCAATTCAAATGATTATTACACCAGCATGAATGTCATTGACCGGGCAACCAAATCTGTCATATCCACCATCTCTAACTTATACTACATGAGGCCAAAACTGGTTCCCGGGAGCAATACGAAAATTTTTGGAGTTGCCTCTTCATATTCATCGAGCGGAGATCTTTATTCTTTTGAATTTGATGCCAGCGGAAATGTTCTGAATCACAGTGAGAATTATGTTGACTACCCGTCTGACTATCATTCATTCGAGATTTTTCCTGACGGACAACATTTCATTACATCAGAATATGGGGCCATTTATGCCAGTGATTTATCTTATGTCGTTCAACTTCCTTATGGAGACTATAACTATTCCGGGTTTGCTTTTAGTGGATCTGCATCTAAGATCGTTGCAGGCTGTAATAACTATAAAGACATCATCACTTATTCAAACCCCGGCTATTCAGAACTGCAGGCATATCAAACACAAGGATATCCCGCATTTATTTTTAATGACAATGATACCATTATCAGCCTGAGTTCAACGACCATCTACAACTATTACAATGAAGGATATAATTTTCTAATTGAAGCAATCCCTTTGACAAGTAAAGCGAAACATAAATAGATTTTCATTCACGTTATACTTCCAAACTACTAATTTCATCGAATTTGCTTTTCGCTATTTTTTTAGATGTCAATATTAGTTTGGAAAAAATTCTTACTTTTGAGCACTTTTTCCTTGTTATTTAGTCTTCACATGAAGAAACTTCTTTCCATATTACTGGTATTTGTTTTTTGCTATAGTATTATGGGTTTTTATTTGAACTTTACAATAGAGCAATACAGGATAAAGGAAGAAATTAAAGAAAAGATAATCAATAATTTACCGGATAATGAGCTGTCCATCGTAAAGATATTATCTTGTGATAATGAAAAAATCACCTGGTTGGAGGAAGGGAAAGAATTTCGTTTTAACGGTAATATGTTTGATGTCGTAAAAGTTAAAAAATCAGCCGGAGTAACATATTATTACTGCTTTAATGATGAAAATGAGAGCAGATTATTCTTAAATTTGGATAAGTTGGTCAAAGATCAAACTGATAATTCCCAATCAAAGACAACCCAGAAAAAGCAGGAAATTACCTACTATTTCAATGAGATTTTGTTTTCACAATATTTAGCAGAGACTCCCATTATCTATTTCAATTATCCTACAAGTTATCAATCCATTACGCGTGAAGTTTTATCACCTCCTCCCAGAATTACAAGCTTGGTTTGACAATCCTCTTAATTGAAGTTTATAATCTCAGATATCATTGATGTTTAATTCTAAAATATCAATGAAAAAATGTTGATTGTTTAAATTTATTGAGATTTGTGTTTCTGATTGTCATCTTCATTTAGTCTTTTCTTAAAATAGACTTCAATTTTGTTTTTCAGTATAACTTGACCTGCTATTTAAAAACATGAGGTCTAAGTTTTATCAACTATTATTACTTGTAATTCATCTTAAATTTTCTCATAAATGAATAAAAACCGAATACTCTTATTATTTCTCTTCATTAGCATTAGTAGCGCTACTTTTGCAAGTAAAGTTGAGATTTCGAAAGCAAGGCTCGTCGCAACAAACACTTATTTTGAGCAGATCAACCGTCATAAAACCATTCCTTACCAAACGATTGCTATCACGAAGGAATTCGTAGAAAAATACAATAATTTAGATGTTTATTATATTTTCAACATTAACGAAAAAGGTTTTGTGATCATCGCGGCCGACGACATTTGTTACCCTGTCATCGGATTTTCATTTGAATCTTGCTATTCTCCTTCCGATCAGGCCGAAGGATTTGTTTATTGGATGAATAAACGAAAAAAAGAAATCGTCTACGATATCACAAATAACATCCCAGCCGATTCTAAAACCACAAACATGTGGCAACATTTGAATAATAAGGAATTCCAACTGTCACAGAACAATTTAGATAAATCAATCCTAGATGTTGCGCCTTTAACCACTTCGCTGTGGGATCAAGGTTTCCCATATAATGATATGGTTCCTTTTGATTCAACATGCCCTTCATTTAATGATCATGTAACCACGGGATGCGTTGCAACAGCTATGGCACAGATCATGTATTACTGGAGATGGCCAAATACAGGTGTTGGTAACCATTGCGATAGTTATCATAATTATGGTTTTTTATGCGCAGATTTTGATACGACTACATATGACTGGAACGGAATGGTTGATCAACCCACAATAGAGTGCAATCCTATTTCTTTGTTAATGTCCCATTGTGGGATTTCTGTAAATATGGATTATAATGAAGACGGCCATTGTTCCTCAGGAGCTTATTTACAGGATGTTGCAACAGCCTTGGTGACTTATTTCAGATATTCGACCGAGACTATTTATGAATCGAAAAGCAGTTATACAACAGATGATTGGAACAACCTGTTGCAAGGGGATCTGAATGTTGGAAAACCGATTCAATATGCTGGTCAAGGACCTGAAGGCGGTCATTCATTTGTATGCGACGGTTATCAAGGCCTCGATTATTACCATTTTAACTGGGGATGGAGTGGCAGTTGTAATGGATACTTCTACCTCAACAACCTTGATCCCGGCGGGGATACATTTGACCAAGACGAAGCAGCAGTTGTTCATATTGCCCCTGATTCAACGCAATATCCGTTATATTGCAGCGGAAATACAAACCTTACCCTGGATGATTATGGTACCATTGAAGATGGGAGCGGTCCTGTTGCAAATTATCAGAAAAACTCAAACTGTAGTTGGTTGATCGCACCGAACGACAGCGTCAGCAGTATAACATTGGGATTTTCAAGGTTCAGTACAAACCCAGCAAACGTTCTTACGGTTTATAATGGATCCACAACGACTTCACCTGTTCTCGGCACTTTCTCCGGGCCTAACCTCCCAACAGCAACACCGACCTCAACAGGTCCACAGATGCTGGTTACATTTGTTTCAAACAACGATTCGACGGCACAGGGATTTCTTCTTACCTATACTTCCACACCTATTCCCTTCTGTAACAGCAACGCTATTCTGACCGGTGGGACAGGATCTTTTAGTGATGGAAGCGGAAGATTTCTATACCGTAACGGAACAGATTGTGAATGGAAGATTCAGCCACCTACTGCAACATCAATCACTGTTACTTTCAACAATTTCAATACTGAAGCAACTTATGATAAAGTGCTGGTATATGACAATTCAGTGAATCCTGCTACATTGCTGAACACCTTATCAGGTGATCACACTTCTGATCCAATTAACCCTATAACCATTAATTCGGGGAAAGCATTGATCCATTTTACTTCAAATCAAACAAATAGGAGTGCCGGTTGGGATGCTAGTTATAGTACTGTGACTGTTGGAACTGATGACCTGAAAACAATTGAGCATTTCTCCGTATTCCCGAATCCAACGGACGGGATGATTACTGTCCGGTTCATCTTGGAGGGACTCCAATCGGTAAATATAGAACTTCTTTCAATGAGTGGAGAAACTATGTATAACGAAGATCTTGGCAAGGTAAAAGGATCATTTGATAAACAGGCTGATCTTTCATCACTGCCTAAAGGTATTTATATTTTGCATTTGATCAGTGATAGTGGGACAATCAATGAGAAAATCGTATTAAAATAAGTAATGTAACCTAAAAAATTACGCAACCAAAGTCTCTCCTTTGAAACTAATGGTCTTATGAGGGCCAACCGAGGTGACCCGGACGTTTCAAGTTGTTATTATATCTAAGAGGTTGGAAATTTTTTAACAACAAGAGACCAAGGTTGCGTTTTTTTATGATAATTTCTAAAACAAATAATATGAGACTTTCTTTTCTTTTACTTTTTTCATTTTTCATTTTATCCAGAGGGTTTTCACAAAACAGCCTAAGCGGAACAATAACCGATGCTAAGGATACAAAACCCATTGTAAATGCAAATGTATATATCTCTGATCTGAAAGTTGGAGCTTCCACTGATAAAAACGGGAAATATTCTCTTCAGAATATACCTGGCGGAACATATGTCGTTCAGGCAAGATTGATCGGATATTCTTTAAAAACTGCTACAGTCAAAATTGAAGGAAGCATCACACAGGATTTTATTCTTACCCAATCGAATACTGAATTACACGAAATAGTAGTTACAGGCAATTCGATTGCTTCTGACCCAGCAAAAACGCCTCAGTCAATTACTGAAGTAACGAATCAATACCTAAATGAGAATTCAGCTACTAACGTAATAGATGCCATTTCCAACATTCCTGGTGTTTCAGCTATGACAGACGGACAAAGTATTTCAAAGCCTGTTATCCGTGGCCTGGGATATAATAGAGTGCTAACGGTTAATGATGGCGTGCAGCAGGTTGATCAGCCCTGGTTTGATGAATTTGGCATTGAAGCAGATCCTAACGCAGTTGACAGGGTTGAGATATTAAAAGGACCCGCTTCAATAGCTTATGGGTCGGATGCCGTTTCCGGAGTAATTAATCTTATTCCTGAAAAGCCGTTGCCTGAAGGGGAAATTAAGGGCGAGTTTCTTAATAATTACCAAACTAATAATGGCCTTGTAAACAATATGTTTGATGTGAAAGGAACGAATCATGGAATATCCTGGAGTGGACGAGTTGATTATATTATGGCACATGCGTACCAGGACAAATATGATGGATATGTTTTGAATTCACAATTCAGTAATTTTAATATTGACGGAACAATTGGGCTTCATCGCAATTGGGGCTACACACAACTTCACGCAAGTTATTTTGAAATGGCGACCGGGATTGTGGATGGTACGAGGGATTCCTTGACAGGAAATCAGTTGTTGGCGGTTTCATATCCAGGACTGAATGGCGGACAGCCTACATATGTTTTCCCAACGAACCAGCAATTAAAATCCTATACTCCGCTTGTCATCAACCAACTCATTCGTCACACAAAAGTTGTTTGGGATAATAGTATTGCAGTGGGAAATGGCCGCATCACCGGAATCTTTTCATATCAGAAGAACCAACGCCAGGAAAACAATGATCCGACCATACCTAATACTTCTGATATTTATTATTTATCCAATGCCGCCACATATGATTTACGCTATGTTTCTCCGCAAATGGGAGGATTTAATATTTCAGGTGGTGTAAATGGCGTATATCAGGCATCACAAAGTTTGGGAACATTGATGCTTATCCCGAATTATAATCTATTCCAAATAGGCATCTTTGCCATTGCTAATGAGACCCTCGGAAAAATAACGCTAAGCGGTGGATTAAGATATGATACAAGGACTTTTAATGGAATTGATCATTGGGTGGACAGTCTACAATCGCCCGTACCCGCTAATACACCAGGAGGCATTCATGAATTCCAGGGATTCACATCACATTTTAATGGTGCGTCTTTTAGTTTAGGAGCAGCATATAATATCACTAAAAATATTTATTTGAAAGGAAATATTGCAAGAGGTTTCAGAGCGCCGAATGTAGCCGAATGCGGTGCTAATGGAGTTCATGATGGGACCGTTGTTTATGAGATCGGTGACCCAACGCTAAAACCTGAGACAAGCCTCGAAGAAGATCTTTCTTTCGGAATAAATTCCAAAGATGTGAGTATTGAATTGGATGCCTTTTACAATAATATTAACGACTTTATTTATGCAAAAGGATTGAAAAGTGTTTTCGGTGGAGATTCCATTAATAATTCTTTAAATGCTGCAGGGTTAGGAGCAGCACCAGTTTATAAATATGTACAGGGTAAAGCTGCTCTTTATGGTGGTGAATTAGCCTTGGATATTCATCCATCAGCTATTTCCTGGGTAGATTTATACCTTTCTGCAAGTGTTGTTGAAGGAGGTTTGAAAAGTGTTCCTGATTCTGTCAAATATTTGCCATTTGTTCCGCCTATAAAAATTACAGCTGACCTTAAGTTCCCATTCAGAAAGATTGGCAACGGGATTAAAAATGCTTATATAAAGGTCGGGATGATTGATTGTTTCCAGCAAAGCGACGTTTATCAGCAATATGCCATTTATACAGGTCTGAATACTGCACAAACTCCTTTTGAATATGCTGCCAGTAAAGCTGCTACCGCTGGATACATTTTATTCAATGCTGGCTTAGGAGGTGATATTCAGAGTAAAGGACGCACCTACGTTAAAATTTATTTAATGGTAAATAATCTCATTAACACTCCTTATATGAATTATATGAGCCGGTTTAAATATTATCCTGTAAACTACACTACTGATAGGGTCGGCGTGTTTAATATGGGTCGGAACATCAGCTTAAAACTTATAGTACCCCTTGATTTTACTAAATAGAATGTTCGCTATCATTGCTCATTGATATCACGCTGTGCTTCCTGCCAAAAGTAAAAAAAATGACCAGTCCGATAACCAACCAGATGAAAAACCTCATCCAATTGGTTATCCCTAACTGGGCCATCAGATAGAAGTTTGTCAGTAGACTGATGACCGGGATTAAGGTCATTTGTTTCCATATACTGAGAATGGTCAGGATCAATGCTGAAATAATAAACAGTATGATCGGGAATTCAGTTCTTAAAACTAGCCAAAGTATGGAAATAATTGAATCATCTGATTTCCACTGACCACCATGCAATAGATGTTGCAACTCAGGTGGATTCCAATACCAGAGTACAAGAAATACAAATGCCCAAAGGAATGGCAGATAATACCTACAGTTAAGATAAGGGATATAAAACCCTTTTTCCCGATCCTTTCTGCTCCTCCATTTTTTATCCTTATCGAGTATTAAAACACCACCGGAAACCAAAACAAATGCAAAAAGAGTCCCAATACTGGTTAGATCAGTGACTTCAGTTAAATTAAGGAAAAGCGAAGGAATTGCTACAATGATACCAGTTAAAATTGTAGAAAATGCAGGAGTTTTAAATTTCCGATGAAGGCGGGAAAAGATCTTCGGAAGTAGACCATCCCGGCTCATACTCATCCATATCCGGGGTTGACCTACCTGGAATACCAATAAAACACTAGCCATTGCAATGACCGCACTGATGGCTATGATTCCGGACAACCTGGTTAGGTGCAGTTTCTCAAAAGCATATGCCAATGGATCTCCGACTGCAAGACCACTATAATTGACCATACCCGTGAGGACAAGACTGATAAGAATATAAAGAACTGTTGTTATGATCAAAGCATAGATCATCGACCTGGGAAGATCTCTTCGTGGATTTTTACATTCTTCAGCTGTTGTTGATATTGCATCAAATCCGATATATGCAAAAAATACCCCTGCAACTCCCTTTAATACCCCTCCTATCCCGTTTGGAGCAAAAGGAGTCCAGTTTTTTGGATCGATATAAAAAGATCCGACACCGATGACAACCAAAAGGATGGCAACTTTAAGTAAAACCATGGTATTGCTTGCCATTTTGGTTTCATAAATTCCAACATAGACCAGATAGGTAATAAAGACGACTATTGCAAAAGCAGGAATGTTAGCGATAAGTCTGAAGTCACCAATATGTGGAGCTTGCGTCCATGCCGTATAAGCATCTCTAAGGTTATCCGATAATAAATTGAGGGGCGTTCCATGGGACAGCTGATCTACCGCAGTATGATGGCCCCGCAAAGCACTCAGGTAATCAACATGAAGATATATGGGAAAATGAATCCCGATCCCATTAAGCAAATGCGTAAAATAGTCGGACCATGAAATGGCAACAGCAATATTGCCAACGGCGTACTCCATAATCAGGTCCCATCCAATGATCCAGGCTACAAGTTCACCGAAACTGGCATAGGCGTAGGTATAAGCGCTTCCACTAATGGGAATGCGAGAAGCAAAATGAGCATAGCACATTGCAGAAAAACCGCAGGCTACTGCAGTAAAAACGAATAGAAGAGAAACTGCAGGCCCTCCGGTAGCTGCAGCCGTACCAATCGTACTGAAGATGCCTGCTCCGATAATTGCAGCTATGCCTAGAGCTGTAAGATCACGCACATTCAAGCTTCTGTGCATGTGGGTCGTCTCTCCCAGATGCCGGTCAGCATCCTTCAGGATATGTTCTATTGATTTTTTTCGAAAAAGATCCTGATAACCCACTTAGAAAATTGTTTGTGTAAATGTATCACTATTTTTCATCCAGAAATTCGTAACTTGGCACAAAAATTCGACCCATGAAAATCACCATTTTTGGCGCAAGTGGCCGTACCGGAATCCTTACGGTATACCAGGCATTGGATAAGGGATATCAGGTCACAGCTTTCGCAAGGAATCCCACCACTGTTACAATTCAGCATAAAAATCTTATAGTAATTCAGGGTGATATTCTGGATTACGCCAAAGTAAAACAAGCAATCGAAGGGCAGGAAGTTGTTATCAGCGCTTTGGGTGTCGAATCAAAGAAATTCACGACCGTGCTATCAGAAGGCACAAGGAATATTCTCCGGGCCATGGAAGAATGTCAAGTGAACCGGTTCATTTGCATGTCTTCCGCTGGGATATTAGGAAATGATGCCGGTTTTTTATTTGGAAAAATTATTATCCCTCTTTTCCTTAAACAGGTTTTTCTAGATAAAGTCCGACAAATGAAGATCATACAGGAAACCAATCTCGATTGGGTGATTGTTCGTCCTACCGGATTAACTGATGCCCCAAAAACAGGCAAATATAAGGTCACATTAACCCCACCTGTTTCGCGCCGGATCCCCCGGGCAGATGTATCCGATTTTATGCTTAAACTTATTTTGGATAAACAGTATGACCGTCAAATGCCGGCCATTGCTAGTTAACATATGATTATGAAAAGCAAAATTAAAAATGAATTCCTGCAAAAGTGGGAAAAGTACTTTGGAAAGGCCGAATTGCCTTTTGTTTATTTCTATACTCCTGATCCTGGAACAGCCATAATGGCTGATAAGAATAAGGACTGGAGTTGCATTATTTGCGAACTGGCCAGAGTACGCAATGGTGAATCACTAGCATATGATGAATCAGGTCTTCATTATGGTGGTTCCAGTATTGTTTACCGAACCCATCTTGAAAGTTTAACAGACAATCCGAAAGCCTTCCTGGGCATGTTCGATTGTTCGGCAAGGCCTTGTGTTCCTAAAGACATCCTATCGTTCTCCATCCCCATGAAGAAACTCTTAACAATGCTGGGCAATATTGATGAAAGCTTCCTCATCACCGAGACTTGGCAAACTGTGAGAAAAAGAATCAACTAATCTTCAGGTTATGAACATTTCTCGATTCCACCTGATTAATTTCATTCTGATTTCGTCGATTCTTCTTTTGAGTACCCTGAAAATTCAATGTCAGGATTCCACCTACTTTGACAGTACGTTCACTGGCTATTTGCGATTAAATTCAGGAGGATGGACAGCAGGGGATGGGAGTTTATCAATTCCTCTTCCGGACAAAAGAGTGATCTGGTTATTCGGCGATAGTTATATTGTAAATGTTGATACTTCAAACAATACGCTTCCCTGTTTGTTTCAGATAAGAAATTGTATGATGGTGCAAGATTCCGTTCATCTCAATCATTTCAAAACCATTATTGACAGTACTCAGACAGGTGTAAATCGTACGACATTTAAATTAAGGCTAAATGACACAACTTTATTCTGGCCAGGGCACGGATATGTAAGGAAAGATACTGTTTATATTTTCCTGGAACGCTATAGTAATTCAAATATGGGCCTATACTATGGTGAATATATTGCCAAGTTACATTATCCCGACCTTCATCTTGTTGGAATCTATCCGGTTCAACTTAATAATCAGTACTATTATGGAAGAGCAATCATTGCTGATACCGCTTCACATTTGTTATATATTTATGGCAACTTATTGAACTGGATTGTTTGGGAGCCCATTCTTGCCAGATGCAATATCGATCAAGTTCAGGGTCCATGGGAGTATTATACCGGTACCGGATGGTCTTCTTCCATCACTGCTTCTCAGGCGATCTCAACTGATCCTGTTTCACCAGGGTTCAGTGTCTTCAACTGGAATAATAAATATTACCTCGTGACACAAGAAAATGGCTACCTGACCTGTGGCTTGGGGCGAAATATCTATTCCTATGAAAGTGATGAACCCCAGGGGCCTTTCACGAACATGAGGCTACTGTATACTGAAGAAAGTAAGTTCAATGGTCAGTATCTTCTGACATATAATGCACAGGCTCATCCATTTTTTATGGAAAATGAAGAACTGTTGATTGGTTACAATGTAAATGATAAAGTGGATACTGTATTGCCCAATCCTTGTCCTTCTGAATGTATAAATGTCTGGACCGATTTTTTAGATGCAGACAGCTACAGACCGAAATTTATCAGGGTTCCGATGGAAATAATAACACAGACACAAAATAAGATCATGAATGAACAGAGGCTTGTCATCTTTCCTAACCCTGTATTTTCAGGAAAGAGCCTTACTATCCGGTTCAATCACCGTATAAATGATCTTAGGGAAATCCGGCTACTGGATCCTGATGGTCGTAATGTTGGAACTATAATCTTTCAGATGGAAAAAGCATCAATTCTCAAAATTACTGCTCCAGTTCTTAAGGGAGTATATCTTCTGCAACTAATTACCAAAGATAATGTTACGGAGTTTTGTAAATTAATCGTAATATAGTCTGCCAGGATTCCCTGTTTTACTCTTTTAAAGAGTCCCTCAGCATTGATTTCAATGTTGCAATAATCCCTTCTTTATCATAACCACATTCATGGTGTAACTCTGCGATGGTTCCCTGTTCAACAAAGTAATCCGGAATGCCAAGTTTTTTGACTTGAGCAGTATACCCATTTTCCACCATGAAATCGATGATGGCAGAACCCAGTCCTCCGATGATCGTCCCATCTTCTACCGTGACAATTTTTTTAAACTTCAGGAATATCTCATTTAGAAGCTCAATATCTAATGGTTTCAGGAATATCATATCATAATGAGCAACATAAATTCCTTGTTGTTCGAGTTCTTTACAAGCAATTAACGCGTCATTGCCCACATGACCGATGGATATTATCGCTGCATCAGCACCATCGCAGGTCATCCTTCCTTTTCCAATAGGTAATTCTCTGAAAGCTGTTTTCCACTGCGGCATAACACCTCTTCCCCTTGGATAACGGATTGCAAAGGGGCCTTTTCCCCCAAGCTGAGCCGTGTACATTAGGTTCCTGAGATCTTCCTCATTCATAGGAGCCGACACCGTCATATTTGGAATACAATTCAGGAATGCCAGATCATAAGAACCATGGTGGGTGGCTCCATCTTCCCCAACCAACCCGCTCCGGTCGAGGCAAAATACCACATTCAGTTTCTGAAGTGCAACATCATGGATGATCTGATCATAAGCACGTTGCATGAAAGAAGAATAAACATTGCAAAATGGGATCATCCCAGAGGCGGCAAGTCCGGCTGAAAAGGTGACAGCATGTTGCTCTGCAATCCCAACATCAAAGGCCCTCTCAGGCATTTTATTCATCATAATATTGAGTGAGCAACCAGTTGACATGGCTGGTGTGATCCCGAGGATCATTGGGTTTTTTTCTGCCAATTCTATAATTGTACGACCAAAAACTGTCTGATATTTTGGAGGTTGATTATGACATTTATCTTCTTGAATTTCTCCGGTATCCTTATCAAAAACACCTGGGGCATGATAGATGGTCTGCTCCTGTTCGGCTCTTTTATACCCTTTACCTTTTACTGTCACAACATGAAGCAATTTAGGACCATGTATTTTTTTCATGTCCTCCAACAATTTTACAAGCCTGGTGACATCATGCCCATCAACTGGCCCGAAATATCTGAAATTGAAAGCTTCAAAAAGGTTACTTCTTTTAAGCAAAGTTAACTTTAAAGCATTCCCTATTTGCCTGATTATAGCCCTGGAATTTTTTCCATAACGGGTTCCACCACCTAGCATCAGCCATATTTTATCCCGAATCTTGTTATAAGTGCCAGATGTAACAATGTCTGCAAGATAATCTTTAATTGCACCAACATTTTTGTCAATTGCAATGCCATTGTCATTTAGGATAACCAATAAGTTGGCATTTGAAACTCCTGCATTGTTCATGGCTTCCATAGCCATACCTCCTGAAATGGCACCATCTCCAATTATTGCCACGTGATGTCTGTCTCTCTCATTATTCAGATTGGATGCAACACCCATACCCAACGCGGCTGATATTGATGTAGAGGAATGCCCGGTCCCGAAAGCATCATATTCGCTTTCACTCATCCTCGGAAAACCACTGATACCCTTGTACATCCGATTTGTAAAAAAAGTATCTTTCCTTCCAGTCAGAATCTTATGAGTATAAGCTTGATGGCCTACATCCCAAATAATTTTATCGAATGGAGTATTGAAAACGTAATGAATAGCAACTGTTAACTCCACTGTCCCCAGGCTGGCACCCAGGTGACCAGGATTAGTGGAAATGATGTCAATAATGAATTCCCGGATCTCCCCGCAAAGTTTTGGAAGCTCTTCAACTTTTAACTTTCTTAGGTCCGATGGGTCATTCACCCTTAAAAGAAGATCACCAATCTTTGAAGTCATCATAAGAGTCCTAATTCAAGAAGAGCTGCTTCAGAGATCATATCTTTATCCCAGGGAGGATCAAAAACCAGCTCAACTTTCACATCCTTAACGCCATCAACACTTTTTACTTCATTGTAAACAAGGCCAGGCATATCTTCTGCGATTGGGCAATTAGGTGTTGTCAGAGTCATTGTAATATATACAATAGACTCCTCTATTTTCAATTCATAAATCAATCCCAGATCATAAATATTCACAGGAATTTCAGGATCATGAACCCGTTTGAGTGCCCCGATTACCTTTTCTTCCAATTCTATATCCTGATTTATCATATGGTTAATATTATTTTTCAGGAAAAACAAAGTTAACAATTTTCTTACAAAACTTCTTGATTCTTATTGCTGAATTCAGCTTGTTTTTTTACTTCTTTTCCGTTCCGTTTCATCCAGAATAATCTTTCTGATTCTAATGGATTTTGGTGTCACTTCTACAAACTCATCTCCCTGAATATATTCCATTGCCTCTTCAAGAGAAAACTTAACTGCGGGGACAATCACAGCTTTGTCATCGGAGCCTGAAGCACGCACATTGCTGAGTTTTTTGGTCTTGGTGAGGTTAATGACCATATCATCGCTACGTGTACTTTCTCCAACAACCTGGCCTGCATAGATGTTTTCCCCTGGTTCGATAAAAAACTTCCCTCTATCCTGGAGTTTATCAATGGAATAAGTAATGGCAGTTCCTGTTTCCCCAGCAATCAGAGAGCCACTATTCCTGCTGGCCATATCACCTTTCCATGGGTCATAACTCTTAAACCGGTGAGCAATCACGGCCTCTCCTTCTGTTGCAGTCAATACCGGATTTCTAAGTCCGATAAGTCCCCTGGCGGGAATATCAAATTCAAGGATTGTACGATCACGTTTGGTTTCAAGATGAATCAGGTCTCCCCTTCTGCGACTGACGATCTCTATGACTTTTCCGGAAAACAATTCCGGGACGGCTACTCTCAACAATTCCACGGGTTCATGAATTTTCCCGTCGACTAATCTGGTAAGAACATTTGGTTGCCCAAGCTGGAATTCGTAACCTTCACGGCGCATGGTTTCCACAAGAATAGCAAGATGTAAAATACCTCTACCATAAACCTGAAACTTGTCTGGCGAATCCATTTCTTCTACCTTCAACGCCAGATTCTTTTCAATTTCTTTAGTAAGCCGCTCACGAATGTGCCGGGAAGTAACGAAGGTCCCTTCTCTTCCGGCAAATGGAGAAGTGTTGATAGTGAATAACATACTCATTGTAGGTTCATCCACATTGATCCGTTTCATGCCTTCAGGATTTTCGGCATCGGCAAGTGTATCCCCGATATCAAAATTCTCTGGGCCCAGAACTGCACAAATTTCTCCTGCTTCTACGGCAAACTTCACTTTTTCTTTACTCAATCCTTCAAATAAATACAACTCTTTAACCGTGGATCTCAAAATAGTACCATCATTCTTTACTAACGAAACCTGGTTCCCAGCACGGATTGAACCTCTTGATACCCGTCCAACCGCAATACGACCTACATAAGATGAATAATCAAGGGAGCTGATCTGCAATTGAAGTGTGCCTGGTTCGCTTGATGGAGCCGGTATATATTCAATTATAGTATCAAGAAGATAAGTAACATCAGTAGAAGGCTTTTTCCAATCTGCTGACATCCATCCTTGTTTCGATGACCCATAAACGGTTGGAAAATTCAGTTGATCTTCATTGGCATCAAGACTGAACATCAACTCAAAAACAGCTTCATTGACTTCATCAGGTGAACAATAGGGTTTATCAACCTTATTGATAACAACAATAGGTTTCTTACCCAGTTCAAGGGCCTTCTGAAGCACAAAACGGGTTTGGGGCATTGGCCCTTCAAAAGCATCAACTACAAGCAATACACCATCTGCCATATTAAGAACGCGCTCTACCTCTCCGCCAAAATCGGAGTGTCCCGGTGTATCAATAATGTTAATTTTTATCCCTTTGTACCTGACTGAAACATTCTTTGAAAGGATTGTGATGCCTCTTTCACGCTCGAGATCATTGGAGTCAAGGACAAGGTCAACTACGACCTGATTTTCACGAAATAATTTTACCTGATGGAGTATTCTGTCAACCAAGGTTGTCTTTCCATGGTCGACATGGGCAATAATTGCGATATTTCTGATATTCTGCACGTAATGATTTTAAATACCTATTAAAAAATTGGCTACAAAGGTACTCCATAAAATTGAAAAAGGCCGCTTTTTGAGCGGCCTTTTAAGCAAACATCAATTCAACATCAGAGTGGGAGGAAGAATGTACCAGATTTATTTCCAATATTCCAATCAACCCTATATCTGGATGGACAGTCACCATTTACTATTGGGTTGTTATTGCTATCGTACCCAAATCTAACAGTGGCTGATTTTGGTACAGACGGGATTTGGTGAACCATGATCCCGGAACACGGATCAAAGTTACATGCCTGTTTGTAAACCACTGATTGCGAAATACTAGAGTAAAATTGTTCAAGATTCCTGTCAATACCCCATACTGTCAGGTTAGAGTATCCATCTGCACTTCCAAATCCATCTTCAGTGATTACAAGTTGGATCAAAGAACCGGTGTATGTTGCCTGACGAGCCAAAGACCATATCTTTTGCGAGCCATCATCGAATGTAGCCGTTAAATTACCCCATTCCCTGTGCACCACAGAAGTAACCGTACTGTCAAGCCCAAGTTCAAAGAGATAATGACCGCTGACATTTTTAAAATATTTTATTCCGTTCAAAGTCAAAGATTTACCATTGGAGATTTTTGTGGTTGTAAAATTGCTAAACCGCATAATGACAGTTGCCCCTGGCTGATTCCAATTTTCAAGATACTTTTTCGTTACATAAATATGGCCGGTACGAATACGGTTATTATTACAATCTGCACCATGATAATAGATGTCGGCAGTAATAGAATCATTTACAACACCCCCTGTGGTTACGGTAATATTGCATGGGCCTGATTCAGTAGATTTTAGTTTCGATTGCGATAAGACACTTTCAGCGTCATTCGATGCCTGGTCTGAAACATTAAGAAGATTGTTCTCATCATTGGTCAATTGTTGCAATGATTCAGTACCTGATGGGCTTGGTGTAGTGGAGTTATTTTTTGAGCAACTGGATAAAATGAAGATCATCACTGTGATCATCAGGAATCCCAGGCGGAAAAGATTTTTTGTTTTCATGGCTCTGCTTTTTGGGTTTGCAATTATTATTTAAACTTTATTCGTTTGTAATAATACACCGGTAGACTTGTTGACCCTTACCCGGATTTCATTTTTTTTTATTGCACTGTTTGATAAATGGAGGAAACCCCGCAAACCGCAAAGAAACCATCACCTCCTGAACTCAGGTTGGTTGGCACGTTCGCGTTGGTTGTATTGAACAGGGATCCTTGCCACTGGGTTTCCAATAATACTTCACGAATAAATTCTGCATATTCAGGGGTTAGGGAATACCTTTTTTCGGTTATTTTCGTTCCGGATGGGAATGAAACCGATTCTATAGATGGTGCAAAGATCTCACTGACATCAAGTGTTGAGAGCGTATAAAATAGCATTCTCGCTTTGCATTTTGTAGAATCAGTTTGTTGATAGCCCTGAACCTTCGACCAGTCGAGTAGCACTTCCCACATGGCAGGTGCACTCGTGCTGAAAGAACTGGCCACCCAGGAAATATGATACAATCCTGTATCTTCATTTTTTGAATAAATCAGAAAATTAAAGAATAATGCAGGTTCCATTATCGATTTTGCAGAGATGATTTGATTTCCATAGAAGATAAGCAGAGAATAATTCTTTCCCTCTCTGGCTGAAAAAGGTGTAGTTGAATAATAAATTCCTGAGCCAGCCGGTTGTTCAGTCATACGGAAAACCGAATCTTCATCCGAAATCTGAAGCACGGCGCCAGTAACCGGAAGCGGTTTTGTATTTAATTCTGAAACAGGAAAAGAGAGAGTCAGTGACTGAATTTTAGTTTCTCCTGTTACAATTCCATCCACGACTATGAGCTTACTTGTCTGACTTTTCAATGCCCAGTTAGTTGTTTTCTCACAACCTGAAAAGGTTAGCAGAATGAAAATGAATTGGAATACTCTTTTCATCAGAACTTAAATTGATAATTAAGTGAAGGGATAATCCCTGCTACAGAAATGGTTGTTGGGATCAGATCATATCCACCTTGTAGGTTCGAAGGTACTATAATATTTCCACTCCCATCCTGAATTTTGTCAAAATTTACAGAAAATGGATTCAGCCGGCCATATGCATTGTAAAGTGTCAATATAAGGGAATGCTGATAACGTTGTTGAGGCTTACTGATGGTCCATTTTACTGAAAGATCAAGACGATGATAATCAGGTAACCGGTCGTTGTTTCTATCACCATAAATCGGAATGGAATACCCGTTGTTATAAAAAAATCCAATTGGTGTCGTAATCGCCCCTCCTGTCATGTAAATCCAATTAGCAGAAAAAGCCCAATGTTTTCCGGCCGAATATGATAGGAAAAGACAAACATTGTGCGGGCGGTCATAAAAAGCTGGGTATTCTTTTCCATCATTTACTTCCGGCGTTTCTATAAAGGTGCGGGAGTAAGTATAACCAATCCAGCCGGTTAATTTGTCTCCTGCTTTTTTTAACATCAATTCTATACCATAGGATTTTGCCTTCCCTTCTCTGAGTTCTCCTTCCAGTAAATGATTGAATAAAAGATTTGCATGATCTTTATAATCAATATGATCATAAAACATATTATAAAATGCCTCACCCGAAAAACTAAGTTTTGTTTTAAAACCCTGGGAATAATATCCCACCGAAAACTGGTCGGATTTCTGAGGTTTAATATTCGGGCCGCTGGGAGCCCATACCTCAAGCGACGTAAATGGACTTACAGAACTGGATAGAACCTGGAAGAACTGGGTAGTCCTGCTGTAACCGGCTTTCAGGGAAGAATAATTATTCAATAAATAACGAACATTAATCCTAGGCTCAGGGTTGAAGAATGTCGCATAAGCCGAGAGATTGGAGATCCTTGAGGAATCGATAAAGTTATGATAACCATCGAACTGGTAAACCGTTGTCGGCCCAATATCCTGCCATACAGGTAATCTAATCCCGTAATTTATCGAAAATCGTTTCCCAATCATCTGATCGTTTCCGAGGTAAAAATCATATTCCATCGATTGATATTTGGCTATGGGATATGCAGATGGATCAGTCTGGTCATTTGGAAGGCTTACATTTCCTGGATTTGAGTTATGATTCGTAATTTCTACTCCTGTATGAAGGGTGTTTTTTGGGTTTAAGAACCATGTAAAATCGGTCTTAAATGTTAATCCGGAAATAGAGGAATACCATTTATCCTGCTGTTCATTATTGATGTACAGATCATATTGATAACGACTATAACAAATTGTAGTATTGGAAAATAATTTACTGCTGAAAGTATGTGTCCAACGAAAAGTACACGCCAGGTTATTCCACCCCATTCCGGATGTGGGATAAGTGGATTCATTAGTTTGTTCAAAATGATCATACCCATAGAAAAAAGTCCCATAAAAACGGTTGTTGTTATCCAGCTTGAAGTTGACTTTGGCATTCACATCATAAAATAGGACATTAAAGGATTTCAGAGTGGTTGGAAGATTATTTAGCCAATTTAGTGTTGACACCCTTCCGGAAACAATAAAAGAAAGCCTATCCTTTATGATGGGTCCTTCTATAGTCAGTTCTGAAGCATAAGGACCAATGTTCCCTGAAAAGCTGAACCGTTTTAGGTTCCCATCGCGGGCTTTAATATCAATTACAGAAGATAATCTTCCACCATATTTTGCAGGGAAATCTCCTTTATAAACGCTCATTTCATTTATTGCATCAGGTGCAAGTACAGAAAAGAAGCCAAAAAGGTGAGAAGGGTTGTAAATGGGTGCTTCATCAATGAGAATAAGGTTCTGATCACTGTTACCTCCGCGCACATAAAAAAGTGAGGATCCATCACCATAAGATATTATTCCGGGGACTGCCTGAAGCGATTTTATGATATCAATATCACCAGCGAATCCGGGTAATTGAGATAACGTTTTTGAAGAAAAACGGAATACATCCAATGAATTATCCCGGACTTCTTCCTGTTTATTCTTTCCTTGTATTTCAACTTCATTTATCGGAAGGCTTGTTGTTTCCATTTCGATTATTATCACTTCATCCTTCTCAAGATTGATCTTTTTCAGAAAATCCTTATATCCAATATATGAGAAAACAAGGTCATAGGAATTTGAAGGTAATGTCAGCGAAAAGAAGCCATATGCATTGGTTGTAGTACCAAGATGCAGGTCACGATTGTATATGTTGACCCCTATCAATACTTCCCCTGTTTCCTTATCCTTCACATAACCGCTAATGGTATGCTTTCCAGTGGCAATAGTTTTTTCTTTTGTCCTGCCAGGCTCCTCTTTTTGTCTACCTTTAAGAATTACATGATTCTCCTTGACAAGATAGGTAACCCCGTTTTTCCTGAATAACATATCCAATATTTCATGAATGGGTTTGTCCTTTACTTTAATACTGATCTTCAAGTCAAGCGGAAGGCTTTGTGGGTTGTATGAAAAAAAAATCTTTCCATCATCACCAATTTTGCTTATTATTTCTCCAAGGGATTGGTTCTTGGCAATGATGGTAATCTTCTGATCCAGATCCTGAGAAAACAATGAATTGGATAATAAAAAAAAACAGAATAAGAAAAGAGGTATGAGTTTCCTGATTTCCAATGGCAACCTGATAAAGAATTAGTTACACTTCTTACCTGAAATTTCAATCCATTTTCCGTGGTTGCTGATAGTCAAATCAAGAGTAGCCTGGAGGACATTCAGGATAGATTCTACCGATTGATGATCGAATGCAGCTGTTATTAAACAATTAGAAATTCCTGGCGTCGAAATTCGAAGATTGGAATGGTATACTTTGTTCAAGTCAGCAACGATTAAAAATAAAGGTTCATTGTTATAAATAAACCGCTGTGTCATCCATGATCTGTAATTTGGATCAGTGTTAACCTCTTTGTCCATCTTTTGCTCACATGGATTGATTTCAGCCTTTTCACCAGGAGAAAGGATAAGGGTGTGTTCTTTTTGATCATCAAAATAAATGGCTACTGAGCCACTATTAAGAATCACTTCCATGGTATTGTGAGTAGCGTTTGTGTTTACATAGAAAGAAGTACCCAGCACCTCTATTCTTACATTGTGACTCGAAACAATAAACGGCTGTTTTTCATCATGTTTAACCTCAAAATAAGCCTCTCCATTGAGTTTGACATCCCTGTTATTTCCTTTAAATGAAGAAGGATATTCAAGGATTGTCCCTTTATTTAGAGTAACTGATGTTCCATCGGGGAGTCTGCCTTCTTTAATAGATAAACTCGCTTCCATCTGTTTGGGTTCAGGTCTAAAAAGGTTGCGGAGAATAAAAAATGAAGGTATGACAAGAATAAGAAATATCGCTGCAATCCTCAGAAATGATTGCTTTTTAATTATAAATGGACGGAGTAAACTTTTTTTTGTTGTCTGCTGATTATCTGTTGTTTCATTCCTGTTGATAATTGATTCCATTTCTTTCCACGCGACATCTATATTTAGGGTATCCTCTATTTTAACCTTTTCGATTAGCACCCAGGTCCTTGTGTAATCCTCAAAGAATTTCCTATGCAGAGGATCAGTCCTGATCCAATTTTCAAGAAAAATTATATCATCACTCCCAGCTTCTCCGGTCAGGTAAGTAGTGATGAGGTCTATTGGATATGTTTGATCTGTTTCCATAGTTTTACTAACAGTATTACACCAATAATTGCTTTTACCCTTATTCAACCAACAGAAAATTCTCTTCTGCCTTTATTTCAAAAACTCTGCCAGTTGTTCACGCATGTGCTGCAATGCCTTCGACATTTGAGATTCTACCGTTTTGACTGAAATATCCAATTGAATGGCTATTTCCTGATACTTCATGTTGTCTTGCCGATTAAGTACAAAAATCTCTCTGCATTTTTCTGGCAAATCCTCAATTGCCTTTTTGATTATATCTCTTATTTCTGCTTCAACCAGCCGGTCCGGTTGAATATAGCTTTTATTTGAAAGTAATTCTTCAATATCCAGGATCTCCTTGTTAAACTTTTTATTATCCCTTAACCAATTTAGACATTTATTGCGAACCGCTGTACTAAGATATGTTTTTACCTGTTTTGAAAGATCGATGCTCTCCCGTTTCTCCCAAAGATTGATAAAAGCTTCCTGTGTGATCTCCCTTGCTGTATCATAATCCTTAGTATATTGAAAAGCAAAGAAGCAAAGCCCTTTGAATTCATCACGAAAAAGCGATTCGAAAGTCGTTTTGTCCAACACATTTAAGCTATTTGAATTGTTATTCCCTGGATAAAATTTGTTTTTATATTACGCGTAAAGATAATGTTTGTTTTTGGAAATGAAAAAAAAATTCGGAATGGGTCTTTCTCCCGGATATTATGAACTATCTTTGACATAAATTTAAATAATAAATGGCATTATCCTTAACTCGATGAAAAAATCTGTCACTGGCCTGGTCATAAATTGCTTCTTTTGTTTCACATTATTCAGTCTGCATGCTCAAAAGGAGAGCCTTAACATTTTTCCTGATGAAAATTTCAGTAATTTTCAATCTCGTTTTTTTTCAGATAGCACCTTTCAGAATAATAGGATTAGTTTCCCATTGACTTTTCTTAAACCTGACACCTATCCCCGGCAAATCAGTAAGGACAATTGGAGATTTAATCATCACCTTCATTGGAACAAGTTCGATATGTCTGATATTCATTTCCAGTTGATTGAAGTCGTGGATTCAAATAAAGACAAGGTGGTTCATGGTAAACTCGATAATGGAGTTTATGAGAATTATACGTTTTCTCTGAACAACGGGAAATGGCTACTGGTAAAGCTTGAAATTCCTGAGTTATAATTTTTTTTGTCACACATCTACCTCTTTCAACCTCATACTAAGATCTTTCACGGAAGTCAGGCTTTCCATTAATCCTGGAAGATATTCTGTAGAAGCAATGAAAGTCCATATATACGAAACAATTGCATAGATTTTCCCGGTTGAAAAATTATCCACGTCAACACAGATAAAGAGGACAACGATAAAAATGATCATTAAAAGCACCTTTATGACTGCATAATCAATGGCATTCCATTTGGCAATTTTATGCTGGGGTGGCACCATATCATGATAATATTGATGAATTTTTGAGGTGTTTTTTTCATCTACCAGCCGGTAAAGATCTTCGCGAGTATCATGAATATTCTTCTGATATGTTACAACATTCCGCCGGTAGACATTACTAATCAGTATGACAGGAAAAATTACTAAAAATGCTACGGCTGCAATTCGCCAGTCATAAAAGAATAAAGCAATAACTCCACCTCCTGTGGCAAAAAATTGCCAACTTACTTCTGGTAACCTTTCTTTGAAAAAAACGATATATTCCCTTGCAAGCTCAGCCCGCGCCAGGATTTTGGATGGTGCATGTCCTTGCTTTTTTGAATTGACGATTACCCGTGTAGCAATATCAGCATACATCTTTGAATAAACCCTTCCACTGACCAATCTGCTCATCGTCCCTCCCAGAACATTTACAAGGTAAATAATGATCCAGATAAACAAAGGGGTATAATAATTAACTACTTCTTTATTATAGAAATGATCGATCAAAGCATCCAGCAATGAGCCAAAAAAAGTAGGTTCAACAATCCAGGCAATATTCTCAACCAAGACAAAAACAAGAACCCCGGCAATGGAGAATTTGAATTGTTTAACGATCTGCGTAAAAGTCATGGAAGCTATTAATGAGAATGCAAAGGTACCCAAAATAATCATTCATGAACAGATTGCTGTAAATGATTTAACTTTGAAAACTCAAATCTTATTTATGAAACCTCGGCAGTTTATTTTTGTCAGCATTAGTGTCCTAATTCTTTTAAGCTGCACAAACCATAAAAGTATTGACGGCATTTATCGATATTATTGGGGAAAGAGAAATGGTTGTGCAATTTGGATTGTAGATGGCTATAAGGTGCGACACAATGTCTACAATTCGTTTTTATATGGTGGAAATGAACAACGATATCCTTTCAATCCTAAAGGAGAAATCTGGATTGATAATGCACTTTCCTGTGAGGAATTTGAAATGACCCTGATCCATGAATTGAACGAACGTCACCTGATGGCAAAATTTGGATGGACTTACCTGAAGGCTCATGATTCTTCACTTCAATTGGAAGTAAAAACGCGACGCTTCTATGACGATATTTGCAGGAAACATGAAGCTTCACTCCATAAGGTTGGGGTGACGGATCACGACAATATCAAAGAAATCAAGGATATTCCCGATAGCATTCAGCTTCAGAACATTTACCGATTGCCGGTCGGAGTCAGAAATGGTATCAGTATTTGGATTGTGGATGGATACCTTGTCAGAAAAAACATTTTCCCCGATTTCGGGTTCAGTGGTAATGATCTTTCTTGTCATTTTATTCCTAAGAAGGAAATCTGGATTGATGGTCAGATTTCCTGCGAAGAAACTGAATATTCTATAGGGGTTGAAATGATAGAAAGGCAGGAAATGGTTAAAGGAAAAGCTTATAGCGATGCTTATGAAGATGCAGTAACCGAAAACACACTCCTGCGTGATAAGATGTCTCTACTTATCCAACAGCACCCTCCACTTTTCCTTCCAGACACAATAACACGTGAAGCTGGTATCATTGATAAGAATGAAAAATGAATTAATCACAAAACCTTTAACCTCGACCTCTGACTATTGATCTCCCGCCTCAGACTTTGTCTTATATGCAAGAGCGTAAAGTTTCATCTGCTTGATCATGGAAGAAAGCCCGTTTGAACGGGTCGGCGAAAGATGTTCCCGTAACCCTGATTTCTCAATAAAATCCATAGATGCATTCAGAATCTCGTCAGGCGTATGACCAGATAATACCCGGATTAAGAGGCTTACAATACCCTTGGTGATAATGGCATCGCTGTCAGCAGAAAAGAAAATTTTTCCATCCCTGTATTCTGCGTATAGCCATACTGTCGACTGGCACCCTGTTATTACATACTGCTCAGTTTTGTATTTTTCATCGATAATAGGAAGAGATCTTGCCATTTCGTCAAGATATCTGTATTTATCCTCCCATTCTTCAAAAAGTGAAAATTCGGAAACAACCTGATCCTGTAATTCTGAGATTGTCATATTGATTAACTGAATTGTTCGTTTGAAAGATTATCCGAAAATATTTTTTACTTTGATTATTGCTTCAATCAGTAGATCGATTTCTTCCATGGTATTGTAAAACGCGAAGGAAGCTCTCACTGTAGCCGGGATTTTATACCATTCTATAAGTGGCATCGCACAATGATGACCGGTTCTTACAGCAATTCCCATTTTATCAATGATCACCCCTGCATCATATGGATGAACATTGCCGGGAAGAAAAGATATTAGGCTGGTCTTCTCTTTAGCTGTACCGATAATTCGGATATCGCCCATAGCTGTGAGTTTATTTGTCGCATAATCCAGGAGTTTAGTTTCGTATTTTCGGATAGTATCCATCCCCAGGTCTTGCAGATAAAGTATCGCTGCATGTAATCCATAAACACCTTCAACATTGGGGGTACCAGCTTCAAATTTAAAAGGTAAATCATTAAAGGTGGTTGTATCTTTATGAACAGTTTTTATCATTTCACCACCCATTTGATAGGGAGGTATTGCTTCCAGGTACTTTTCCTTCCCATATAGAATGCCAATCCCCATAGGAGCATACATCTTATGACCCGAAAAACAGTAGAAATCACAATCAAGGTCGTGCATATCACTTCCCAGATGCGAAATTGACTGAGCTCCATCAATCAATACAGGAATATTAAAGGAATGTGCATAACTTATGATCTCTTTTACAGGATTAACGGTTCCAAGTACATTGGAAGCATGGGTGACTGCAATCAGTTTAGTTTTTTCATTAACCAGCTTGCGAAACGCATCCATATCAAGTTCTCCATTCTCATGGATAGGAATGAATTTGACTTTTGCATTTTGTTCTATGCACATTTGTTGCCATGGAACGATGTTCGAATGATGTTCCATGATGGAAATCAAAACTTCATCTCCGGATGAAATATATTTCTTTCCAAAGGAAGAAGCAACCAGGTTGATGGATTCAGTGGCACCTTTTGTAAAGATGATTTCGTTTGAAGATGCAGCGTTGATAAAACGCTGAACCATCTTCCGTGTTCCTTCAAAAGATTCTGTGGCCCGATGACTGAGAAAATGAACCCCCCTGTGAATGTTGCAATTATCGGTCTCATAATATCCGCTGATGGCCTTGATAACCTGAATCGGCTTCTGAGTGGAGGCCGCATTATCAAAATACACCAGAGGATGATTATTCACCATTTGATGCAGAATTGGGAAATCCTCTCTTATTTTTTGAATCGGAAAAATCTCCATCTAAAAATTTGCTAGAAACCTATCTTTTTTTTACTTGCCAATTCGCCACCTCACCAAATCTCATGTCAAACCTTGCTCATATCAATCTCAAACTCTATCGGATGTTCAGGAGTATTACAATGAAGAACACATTGTTCACATATCTGTAACTCTCCCTGGAGACGTTTCTTCACCATATCTTCTATACGGAAGCGCAGTTCCGGAATGGTTAATTTACTTACAATTTCATTGGCAAATGCAAACATCAGTAACATCCGTGCACTTTCAGGACCAATCCCTCTTTGCATAAGGTAAAACATTGATTCGGCATCAAGTTGGCCGGTGGTCGATCCATGACTGCATTTAACATCATCTGCATAAATTTCCAGGAAAGGTTTTGAATTAACTTTAGCGGTATCCGTCAGCAATATATTCCGGTTACCCTGGTAAGCATTTGTCTTTTGGGCATCTTTACGAACGTAAACATGGCCGTTAAATACCCCGGTCGAACTTTCATCCATGATACCTTTGAACATTTCAACACTGGTACAATGCGGATAGGCATGATCAACATATAAATAGTTGTCGATATGCTGTTTGCGGTCCATAAGGTACAAGCCATTAATACTAGCAATTCCATGAGGACCGTTAAAAAGCACACGAGCGTTATTCCGGATCATTCCACCATTCAGCGTAATAAAATTCGAAATTAGTTCTGCATCTTTCTCTAAATGGAATTCAGTATTGCTGATTAGCGTCGAGTCATTGTTCAAGTTCTGTAGTTTGTAATGATCAAGGAATGCGCCTTCATCAAGATGAACCTCTGTGACGATATTTGAGAAACTTGATTGGTGATTATAGGAATCATCACAATGTACGAGTGAAAGTCGCGCATTTTTACCCAACAGGATCAGGTTTCTCGACTGGAGAAAAAGATTCCTATGATGTTGGATCACATTGATCAATTGAATTGGTTTTGAACTGTGAACATTATCAGGGACAAAGATAAAAATACCATCCTGGGCAAAAGCCGTGTTCAGGTCGGTTAGGCTGTTTTTACCGGTGCCGGTATATCTTCCATAATGTTGCAGGATGATCTCCGGGTACACTCTGAAAGCCTGTGCCAGGCTTCCCAGGATCATTCCGTTACCCAGCCTGATCAATGGAACATCTTTTGAGACATACCATCCGTTCAATTGTCCAATAATGGCCGTATCGAGATGTGGAATGTTGCATCGGAAGATTTTATGGATATCCATCCCAGGCAACGGTTGAAAATGATATTCATATTCTTTTCCCAGCCATTCCTTCAGGTCAGTATTTCTCCATTCTTCCATCCGGTTGTTCGGAAATCCCAGTAAGGTAAAAGAATCAAATGCTTTTTGCCGGAGCATACTCACTTGTTCCGGATCATTTTTGAAAATTTCCTTCCGGTTCTTCTCAAAAAGAGCGATCATCCATTCTTTCGTGATGATCTCCTTGAGTCCTGTTGCTATTTTTGTCATAATTCCGGAATGATTATTCAAACTCTTTCTTGATCCAATCGTAGCCTTTTTCTTCCAGTTCTAGTGCCAGTTCTCTATGTCCTGTCTTGACGATCCTTCCCTCAAAGAGCACATGAACAAAATCAGGAACGATATAATCCAGTAACCGCTGATAATGGGTGATGATCACAAAGGCATTTTCTTTTGTGCGAAGCTTATTTACACCATTGGCTACAATACGAAGTGCATCAATATCGAGTCCCGAATCGGTTTCATCAAGAATAGCCAGTGTAGGTTCGAGCATGGCCATTTGAAAAATTTCATTCTTTTTCTTTTCCCCACCTGAGAATCCCTCATTAACAGAACGGTTGGTCAGATTCGACTGAATCTCTACCAATCGCTTGTTCTCCTCCATCATTTTCAGGAATTCTACTGCAGGTATTGGGTCTAATCCTTTGTATTTACGCAATTCATTCACGGCCGTCCGCATAAAATTTGTGATACTGACACCTGGAATCTCAACAGGGTATTGGAAACCAATAAATATCCCTTCCCTGGCACGGTCTTCAATTGGGAGTTTAAACAAGTTTTTGCCTTTATAATTGATTTCACCTGCTGTCACTTCAAACACATCCCTCCCTGCAATTACTGATGCAAGTGTACTTTTTCCAGTTCCGTTTGGACCCATGATGGCATGAACTTCTCCCTGGTTCACTTCAAGATTTATCCCCCGTAGTATTTCCTTCCCGTTAATAGAAGCGTGAAGGTTTTTTATAGTTAACAACATCTTTAGTTTTTAGTGTTAAATGTTACATGTTAAAAATTTGGTAGGGACACGACATGTTGTGTCCCTAACAAATATATTGTTTATCCGACGCTTCCTTCAAGGCTTATTGAAAGTAATTTCTGTGCTTCTACGGCAAATTCCATTGGAAGTTGCTTTAATACTTCTTTGGCATATCCATTTACGATCAGGCCAATGGCGCTTTCCATGTCTATGCCCCGCTGCTGACAATAAAAGAGTTGATCCTCTGAGATTTTTGATGTGGTGGCCTCGTGTTCAACAATGGATGATTTATTTTCCACCTGCATATATGGAAAAGTATGTGCTCCGCATTTATCGCCAAGAAGAAGAGAGTCGCATTGCGAATAGTTACGTGAATTGATGGCATTTTTAGCAATCCTAACTAACCCCCGGTAACTGTTGTTACCGTGCCCAGCAGAAATCCCTTTTGAGATAATTGTACTTTTCGTGTTCTTGCCAAGATGCTGCATTTTAGTCCCAGTATCGGCTTGCTGCATGTTATTGGAAACGGCAACAGAATAAAATTCCCCAACCGAGTTATCTCCTAATAAAATACAACTGGGGTATTTCCAGGTAATGGCGGAACCAGTTTCTACCTGTGTCCATGAAATTTTCGAGTTGTTTCCTTTGCAGATACCTCTTTTGGTGACGAAATTAAAAATACCTCCTTCACCTTTTTTATTTCCCGGATACCAATTCTGAACAGTAGAATATTTCACTTGTGCATCTTTCAGGACGACAATTTCTACAATAGCGGCATGGAGCTGGTTCTCGTCACGTTGTGGTGCTGTGCAACCTTCCATGTAGCTAACATAGGCTCCTTCTTCTGCAATGATCAGGGTCCGTTCAAACTGACCTGTATTGGCAGCGTTGATCCTAAAGTAGGTGGAGAGTTCAACCGGACAACGCACACCTTTTGGGATAAAACAGAATGATCCATCCGTAAAGACCGCTGAATTTAATGTGGCAAAAAAATTATCCGTATAGGGAACCACAGACCCCATATATTGCTTTACAAGATCTGCATGCTTCTGAACAGCCTCGCTGAAAGAACAAAAAATAATACCCAGTTTCGATAGGGTGTCACTGAAAGTTGTCTTTACCGATATACTGTCCATCACGGCATCCACGGCAACCCCGCTGAGCTTTTTTTGTTCTTCAAGGGAAATGCCAAGCTTGCTGAATGTCTTCAGTAATTCAGGGTCGACTTCATCTAAACCAGCCAGTTGCTTCTTTTTTTTTGGTGCAGCATAATAAATAATATCCTGGAAATCTATGGGTGGAATTTTCAAGTTCGCCCAGTTGGGCATCTTCATGTTAAGCCAGTGACGGTATGCCTTCAACCGAAATTCCAGCATGAATTGCGGTTCCTTTTTTTTTGCAGAGATAAAGCGGATAATATCTTCATTTAACCCTTTTGGGGCTAAATCCATTTCAACATCCGTGGTAAAACCGAACTTATAATCTCCCGATGTAAACGAATCAATTATTTTATTTGAGTCGGATTCCATTGAAAATCAAATTAGAATAAATCTAAACACATGTTGTATCCATTGGAAAAACAGTGCATTTGAAGCACAAAGATACGGATATATTGCCAGATTATTCCTCTTCTTTCACAACAGTATCTAATTCTTTGAGTATTTTATGCACATCTTCCTCAGTTGTTGAAAGTTTTGTTTTACAAATCTTTATCAGAAGTGAAGCCCGTTTAACTTTTTGAGACAATTCGTCAACTGATATTTCACCCTGCTCAATTTCAGTAACAATATTTTGCAGTTCAATGAACGCTTCGGTGTACTTTGTCGTTTCACTCATCATTTGGTTGTTTATTTGTAGTTTTTACTTCACTGATGATGCTCCCATCAAACAAAATAGTTTCGATGATATCTCTTTCTTTCACCTGGTCGTAACTCTTTATGCCATTCCCATTCTTTAGCGTAATACTGAAACCTCGTTTGAGCACATTTCCGGGGCTCATGATAAATATATTTTTTTCGAGGTTAGTTAAAATCAAAAATTGCTGATCAAAAAGAACCAACACGTTTTTTTTAAGATCCGCACTAAGATGCTTGATCTCTTGGTTTAAGTATGTGCAAAAAGAAACGATATCTTTGTTAAAAGTATTGATGAGGTTCATGAGTTGTTCTTTTTGGATTCTCAAAAGGAATCCCGAATATTGCTGTATACTTTGAATTTGTTTTTTTATTTGAGTTTTCTGTTCTGTCAAAATATTTTCTGTAACAGCGTGCAAAAGTTTTTCTTCCGTCTGTAATTTTGATTTTTCATCAGTCAAATGTCTTTTTGATTTTTCTATTATTTTTTCCTGGGCCTTGTGGATTGGGACTGAAAAATTATGATATTTTTGAATAAGGTATTCTGCAATTTTCGTCGGTGTGATCGCATTTGAATATGAAATCATTTCAACCACAGTTTCATTGGTGGTATGTCCAATTCCCGTAATAACAGGAATCGGAAAAAGTGCAATTTCTTTTGCAAGTGTAAAGTTGTTATAGCACGATAGGCCTATATCTCCTCCGCCTCCGCGAATGACTGCAACCACATCAAAATGTTGGATAACCTTTCTTATTCGGTCAAGTTGATTCATAATAGAATCAACCGCTTTTTCGCCTTGTAAAAGAGAAGGAAACAGAAAATGGAAAAATTTATAGTTCCAGGGATTCGTATCAAGAACATTTAAGAAATCCGCATAACCCTTACTTGTTTCTACAGAAATTATTGCTATTCGTTGAGGAAGCAAAGGGATATCTAAAGTCTTATTTTTATTGAACAGTTCTTGTTCTTTTAATTTTCTGATGGTTTCAAGCTTTTCTTTTTCCAGATCACCCAAAGTAAAACTCGGATCAATATCAATAATTCTTAAAGAGAGTCCATAGATTGGATCAAATAGAATTTTTGCAAGAAAGAGGATTTTAATGCCGTCTTTTAAAGGTTCATTTAAAACCTGTAAGAAATTTTCATTAATCAATTTATAATCATCTTTCCACAGGTTCGATTTTAGCTGAGCTATTATTTTTCCATCTTGTTTCTCTATGAGTTCTGGATAGCAATGTCCGGAATGACTATAATGGTTCAATTTGCTCATCTCTGCTTTAACCCAAAATTGGCTTGTGTATCTGTCAACGATTGTTTTCTGAATACTTCTCGTCACTTCGATCAAGGAAAACACTATCTTTTTATCGACTTCTTCAGGCATGTCGCTTTTCTATTTATAACTCGTTTTTTTTCTTTTCTTCTTATTTTTCATTCGGGTTAAGGACGAAATCAATGCCTTCTACGATATCGCCATCTTCAATTGCTTTGATGGTAAATTCCCTTTGCAGTGGCTCCACACTGGAATTCAAATTGATTAATTGGGTCGAATCAACACGTACAACATAATCCCCAGGTTCAAGGCCCATATAATCAATGTACCCGTCAGATTCTGAAAGTGCTTCGGCAACAATTTTATCAGTGTTCTTTTTATAGATTTTCACCAGGATTCTTCCGGTTCCTTTCAAAGTGCTATCTTTATTCGTATATGCCATCCCTCTCATTTCACCAACAATAATAATTGGAATATCTACACGCTTAAACTGATCGGGGTCTACTAAGACAGAGTATACTTTTTTCTTATAGCGCCAAGCTATGTTCGGTAAATCCTCATCGCTAAATTCAACGATATATTTTATAAAGCCATTAAGTTCCGGAATTCTCACGATGGAATCTTTTTCACGAAAGATCACATTACTCCCCATTACCCTGACAGAAGTTATTTTCACCATGGGTTCACCGGGATCGAAAATGCCGTTATTATTCAAATCAAGAAAAGGATAAAGGGCAATCCCCCCCTTTCCAACTGACAGATTATTGCTTGCATTGATATATTTGTTTCCGCTTCCAAATTGAAGACTCCCCTGAGCCCCCTCTGAAGTGGAAACAATACCCGTATTATATGAACCTGAAAAGTTTGTTCTTGCAAAAGGGAGTTCATACCTGAAATTCAAATTAACAGAATTACCACGATATAAAATATTTCTTTCGTAAGAAACCGAGATATAGGCTTTTGAAATTCTTTTCTCGAACTCTGTTTTAAACGAATTCCATGCTTCTGAATTTACATTATATTGACCAGACAAACGAATATTGTAACCATATTTCATCCTGTACATTAGTGACAAATCAGAAGTACTATATGGAGTTTGCTTATCAGCCCAGGATATTTGTGTCGACGAACTGACATTAAATCGCTGAAAATATAATGATAACGCAATGTTAGCTTGATTATAGTTAAAGACCTTATAAACAAGTTGTGAGTAATCTAACTTAACAGAACCACCAATCTTTTTTATTTTCCAGGGAAGTGATAACTTCGCTTTCCTTTCTTCGAGCGACCTGTAAGGAATAGCAAGTTGTCCGGGGAAATATTTGGCATAATCTATTTCCAAAAAGGCATCTTTTAAAAAATAATAATTTAATACGCCTTTTGTTTCCACACCATGATCATATTCGCCATTTACAAGCAATCTACTGAAAGGGTGGATCGTTACTTTTGCATAAGGAATAAATGCACCGGTTGTGATTGAGGATAAGTACTCGACACCTGCGCCTGCAGTTAAAAAACGAGTTACTCCATAATTTACACCAGCTTGACCGAACCGACTCGATAAACTATCCTGCAATATTCCTGCCGATAAATTATATTCAAATTCTTTAACAGGCATGATAGTGAAAGGGAAAAAAAGTGTGCGCTCTTCAGTACGTTCTTCGCCCATTGGTCCATAGAATTTTAATTTCAGCGTAGTGGTGCCATAAACAATCGGGACTTTAAAATCATATAATCCAGCAGCATCTGCCCGCGTAAAATCCATTAAAACGTCATTCAAATAAAGTTCCACTGTCCAATTGGGCTCAGTATAATCATGAATTGGATAATAACCTTTGGCTTTCCTCACTGTTGTTGGTGAATTTTTAAAATTGACACCAATTGTTTGTGTATTGATCAATGAAATTGTTTGAAGCTGGATTGTTCCCACCTGAGCTTGTTTTATTACCGGATTATCATTGTCAACCCAGTGCCACAAATAATGTAACTCCCGATTATCAAGCTTTAATTGACTGTCATAATTAATAGATGCCGTTGCCTCTCCAAATAGAAGTTCAGCTCCGGCCCCGATCGTCAAATGGTTCTCTGTTAATCCTTTCCAAATTTGAGTAGAAACACCAGTCCAATCAAAATTACCGGCCTTGAAAAGATGATAGTCCCTATGTAAATTAGTATCAGCCTTAAATTCCCCTTTTAATTTTGCCAGATTATTTCTTTGTTTTTCTAATCTTGCTTCTTTAATTACCGGTAACTCAAAATTCGATTTTAATATGACAGTTAGCGACCTATAATTAAAAGTCAGGGTTATTCCAAACACCTCAACAAATAAAGACGATTCCATAAAAACCGAACCTGATTCTTTAATCAGCCCCCTTTTCGCATGAATTGTTTTCCCTCCGACTATTATTTGTTTCGAATTATAGTTGATGTTATAAGCGTGGCTCTCATTGTCAATAAATCCTCCGATACTATCTCCTTTTTGTCCAACAATACATGGAATCTTAATTGTTTTAAACAAATCTTCAATGTTAATAAAAAGCAAATCATGGTCGGTATAAATAACATCTGAAAAAAAATTACCATACCCTTCTATGATAACAAGAACATTAATTTCATCATAATGAAATGATGTATCTTCTATTTCACCAAGGGTATTTACCTGGGATTTTACTTCAAATTCAGTTGAAATACACAATATTAAGGATACAAAGAAAACTTTAATAAAAAAACAGAATCTGTTTCGACCCCTGTGTATACCTTCAAGCTTCATACAGGTTTTATTCCTGATTAAAGGTTATTTCGAAGTAACCTTTATATGTACCCGAAAGAAATTTGCCAGGTATATGCAACGTGCCCCCCACACGCAATGTGGTTGGTAAGCTCCAATCCTTATTAACGTTAAAGCTTGCTCCATTATCCCCTTTTTCAGTAGGACCAATATCAACTGTTAGTGATTCCCCATTGCCACCAATTAATGTTGTTGAAACAGGGTAAGTAATAATGACATTTTTTCCCTGATTAAGTTTTAATTCAAAGGTTGCGGGTTGAGCAGTTGGTTCAGTTGCTAACAATACAATGTCTCCTGAAGCCGTTCTACTGCCATCCCATCCTACTGTAATGGTCCCACCTGCATTCCCGGTCACGCAAAATGAGCCAAAATTAATTGCTTGTGTGGCAGTTACATTGATTGCCTTTTTGATTAAACCAGGTTGTGAAAAGGAAGAGCTGGTGAAAAGAAAAAACATTAAGATTAACAACCATAAATTATTTAATATCCAGTTCTCCCTCCGCATAGACAATGATTTTTTTATCTTCATTATGGCTAATGTATTTCACTGCCAATTTCCCATTGGATAATTTTGTTCCAGGCAATTTATTGAGTTTTATTGAAATAATTCGTTTATTAATGTTCGTATAAACTCCTACCCCTTTGACTTTAGCGATTTCATAAGTTTTTCCATTGGCAGGAGAATAGTTAACTACAAGATCCCCATAAATTGAAATATTGCCTGTTCTGTTGATCGTTAATTTAAGAAATTGGATGGTATCCTGTTGGGTTTCCATACTCAAGTCACTCAGGGTAGCACTAACATTAACAAGGCCTGAGCGAATGATTACAGGGATACTTAACCCAAATACCGGTATCAACTGAACTTTTAATTGAGTCGTATCGGATACGGATTTTCCAGAGCCCAAAGGGTTGGTGTTTTTTTCTGCCCTGAAATATATATGTGAACGATATTCACCTGATGGCATGTCTTTTTTTCGCCTACATTGTAGCATTACAACCTGTGGTTCCCTTGGAGCCAGGGTTACGCGACGTGGAAATATCCTAAGATAAGGATCAGCAAACATCTGTCCTGAATCAGGTTTTGAAATTGCAACAAAAGTGCCATCTTCTTTCATGTTGTATTGAACAAAGGTGATGGAATAAATAGCAGTATCAGCACCGATATTTACCAAATTGAGTTGTTCTTTTTGATTATTTCCTTCAAATACTACCCTGGTTGGTGTTATCAGTAAATCGCCCTGAGCAAGGCATTGAATTGTTAATCCTACCATATTGATCAAAATAAGCAGCAATTTCTTGTTCATGTTTTTCGGTGTTTGTTTATTTCTTTGTTTTTCCCCTTCATTGCTACAAATGTAATAAATAATTTGTCAATTGTTTTTACTACCTGATTCAGGAACATCAATTCTTAAAAGAAAAAAAGGCATTCCGTTATTTGGAATGCCCTTTTAAAATCAGAAAAATATTTCAGATATTGCTACAAATCCGGTTTGTTAGTTATAAGCAACAGAAACATCAAATGTTCCTGTATAAGTTCCTGCGGCCTGGCCACTGGCTAAGTTTAATGTTGCACCTAAGGTAAAACTATCCGTCCCACCTGTTCCAAGTGTACTGGCATTACCGGTTTTTGAGGTTGTGAAACCGTTGACTGGCATTGCTGTCCAGGGCCATGTAGTTCCCGTTATATATATGCTTCCCGGTAAAGTAATGGTGTAAGTTGCACCAGCGTCGCCTGTAACTGAATATGCAGCTGATGTGAAGATTGGTGCCTGAGCTAAGAGTGTAATGTTACCTGCACTTGTTCTTGTTCCGTAAGGATCAACAGTTACAGTTGTTGCAGCAGTTGGTACTGTCATAGTTCCAAAATTCAAAGGAACAGTGTTAGTTATTGTCAACGCAGTTAGAATTTTTGCAGATGCATTTGTGGTTGCTGTTGACTGTGCCATTAAGGTGCTTGTTAAACCTGCCATCAAGATGATAGCTGCGAAGATGATCATTGATTTTTTCATAGTTTTGATTTTTTTTAGTTGTTAATAATTGTTTATTTGTTGTTATTGGTTTTATGTCTTTGACGAAGTAAAATTATATGCTTTATAGGGCAAAAAACGACATGCTGTACCAATCATATCCGAATGATAAATGAACAGGGCATTTTGATAAATGAATGGGATTACAGAAAAAATTGAAATGAAGAATGGCAACAATCTGCGGAGAGAAAGGATAAAGAATCAAACATTCAAATGGGATGTATTTGCAGATACATTCTTTGAAAGAAACAGTGTTTATCGAGATAAATAAGATCTATCGAGAATGGGTTGGTTGAAGTGTGGTGTAGAAGGTTCAAAAGAAAAAAGGCACTCCGTTATTCGGAATGCCCTTAAAAATCAGAAAAATATTTCAGAAATTGCTACAAATCCGGTCTGTTAGTTATAAGCAACAGAAACATCAAAAGTTCCTGTATAAGTTCCTGGAGCTTCCCAGCTATTCACGTGCAGCGTTGCTCCGACAGTAAAATTTTCAGTTCCCGACAAAGGTAGAGTTTCATTTAAACCAATTGAACTGATAAATCCATCAACAATAAGCCATGGGCCATTTGGCAAAATAATATTAGTATATGATGGCAATGTAATTGTATAGGTTGCATTTGGATCTCCTGTCACTGTATATGCAGAAGCTGAAGCAACGGGAGCTTGTTGTAATAGAGTAATGTTTCCTGTACTGGTTCTTGATCCGCTTGGATCTAAGATTACGGTTGAACTAACGGTAGGTGATGTCATGGTACCGAAACTCATATCTGCACTTTTTGCGATGGAAAGCCCTGTAAGGATTTTTGCAGAGGCAGTTGTGATTACTGTTGATTGAGCCATTAAATTGCTTGAAATACCTGCCATCATGATGATAGCTACTAAGGTGATCATTGATTTTTTCATAGGTTTGATTTTTTTTGATGTTAATAATTGTTTATTTGTTGTTGTTTATTTTATGTCTTTAACGATGTAAAATTATATGCTTAAATGGGCTAAAAACGTCATGTTGTACCAATTATGACCAAATGATAAATGAACAATCCATTTTGATCAATGAATGGGATGACAGGAAAAAACGAATTGAAAAATGGCAACAATCTGTGGAGAGAAAAGAAAAAGAATCAAATAATTCAAATGGGATGAATTTGCAGATACATCCTTTGAAAGAAAGAGTGTTTATGGAGAAAAATAAGATTTATGGAGAATGGGGTTTGGTTGAATTGTTGTCAACCAAAAAGTCAGTTATAATTTACAGAAATACTAAATGTTCCGGTATAAGTCCCAAACGCCTGATCATTGACTAGTTTTAATGTTGCTCCGACCTTAAAGGTATCCATTCCTGAGGCATCGAGATGGCCTATTGTTCCATCTGCACCTGTCGATGCCGGGTGGGAAATGAAATCAACGATATCCATGTGTTGTGCGCCATTGGTTATCGTTACCGTTCCATTTGGAGGCAGCATAATAACATAGCTGGCTCCATCAGAACCGGCAACGGTATACGAGGCATTCTGTGAAACCGGTGATTGTGCTAATAATTCAATATTTGCAGGGGAGGATGCCAATCTGATATTTGAAGTTGTAAGAATAACTTCTTCGGGGGCACTTGGAATGGTCATGGTGCCAAACTGCAGAGGTGAAGTTTCTGTGATGGTAATACCTTTAACAATTTCTGCTCCTACAGATGTAAGAGCTAATGATTGTGCCATTAACATCACTGGAAAACAATTCATCAATAAGAAAATTGCCAGTATGTTAAGAATCGGGTTCATTTAGGGTCGAATTGTGTCTTCTTTGACTGACAAAAGACTAATCATAAATTGTGCCGAAAAAACCGAGAGTAAATAAACCAGGTTAAAATATTACTAATTTATTAAAGATCAAATGTCAAGAAAAATTCTTTGTCTTCTTATTGATTGTATTACTGAAGAGAAAATAGGTAAATTGCTTAAAAAATCGCACAATTGTGCGAAAGCAGGAAAAAGGAAAAAATGATGCAATCAAAAAAGTCAGAGGGAGAGTAAAAAAAATTCCAGTTAAATACATAAAAAAAAAGGGAATCCCAAGTAAGGAATTCCCCTTTTCATGAAAAAATATTTTTCTTAGTTATAGTTGACAGTCACGTTAAAAGTTCCTGTATAGAGTCCAAGGGCCTGATAACCGCCAACATGTAATGTGCCTCCCAGTGTAAAAGCATCATGACCATTACCATCAAGAAATCCAACAGTTCCATTATTATTTTCTGAAGTCAGCCATCCGTCAATAGTCATAGTATTACTTGATGGGTTAGTTATTGTTACTGAAGCAGGTAAATAAATATTATAATACGTATTTGTTTGTCCGGTCACGGTATATCCAGCTACCGATGGTGTTGGCGTTTGGGATAATAATACCATGTTACCACCATTATAAGTAACAGAAATATTCCCGTTTGGTTGCAATAATACGGTTGATCCACCGGTTGGTGAAGTCATTGTACCAAAACACAAATCTGCTGTTTTTGTGATTGTAAGGGGAACAACAATGTTTGCCGAAGCATTTGTAGACACCGTATTCGGTTGTGCCATTAAATTTGTTGAAACTGCAGCCATCATTATAATAGCTGCGAAGATGATCAATACTTTTTTCATTTTTCTGATTTTTTTAATTAATGTTAATACTTCCAGTCACGTTTTGCGCAACTGTTAAACTGTAATGAAATAAAGGTTAATTATTTGTAGCGCGGCAAAAGTAAATATTTTACTTGTATGTAACAAAATTAAATTTGTAAGGGAAAGCTTTTTATTTGTAGGATAAGCCCTATAAGTAAATCAGAACAAGGTTATAGATGAAAAAGCCATAACTAAATCAACTTTTTTTCAATACAATATCTGGCGATGTCTGTATTACTGTTCAATTCCATTTTGTCTAAAATACGACTTCGATAAGTACTCACAGTTTTAGGAGAGAGAAAAAGTTCTTTTCCAATTGCTATCAATGATTTTCCATTTGCAAGTTTGATCATGATCTCGAACTCACGATTTGATAGTTTATTATGTTTCTGACTACCTTTTCCACCGCAAAAATCATCGGCCAACTTCCCGGCAAGATTATGTGAAATGTATTTCTCACCTTCTGCAACTCTTTTTACTGCTCTAAGAAGTTCGTCAGGATCAACATCATTTGTTATGTATCCTGAAGCACCCATTTTAAATGCATGGAAGGCATGTTGTGTCTCATTGTGCATACTTTTAATCAGCACTTTTGTCGAAGGCCATTTTAATTTAACTAACCCAAGAACCTCTAAATCAGTTCTTCCATGGAGTGAAATATCCAGAATAAGAATATCAAAAACTTCACTTTTTAAAAGAAGTAATGCTGAGTGGCCATCGCCTGCCTCTACGATTAAATCCACCCCTTGTAATGTTTGAAGTATTTTCTTTAACCCCACGAGAACTATAGGGTGATCATCACAAATCAGAATTTTCATCGATTATTCTTTTATAAAAATTTTGCAATAATACTGAAAAGTAATCATATGAGGATAAAAAACAGTGTTGGGTCATATCCGGCCTATTCGTGATATTTTGCATATCTTTTTTTCTTACTAAACTTTATTGTTTAATGTCTTTTATGATTTAAAATTACATGATTAGGCTGTTGAAAAACTGAAACCTGTACCAGTTATGAACAAATTATAAATGAAACCGGCAATTTGATGAATGAATGGGTTTCATGAGAAAAAAGGAAAGACGATTTTTGAATTTCGATTTGACCCTTGACCCCGGGTTTAAGTATATCTAAAGTATATGTGAACAAAGTCTAAATAAAAGAAACCGTAAGAAAAAACTATTGCTGCACTATTGAATGAGTATAGCCGGACTATAGCCGGACTATAGAATGAGTGAACGACGAAACCGGGGTGGAGATAAAAAAAAGGCATCCATTTTACGACTTAACAGATTCAATATTAGTAGATTGTAAAATGGTTTATACACCATTTCACACTATCTTTTCTTATTCCGGAAAAGTATCTTTGTTGCATTAACGAATTGGCGTGATGACGATTCTAAAAAAATCCGACATTTGTAAAAAATATTCAATGTACACAAGAAAAGAAAGAAACACGCCAGAGGAAAAACCAACCCGAACCGAATTATCAACCTTAGGAGAATTCGGGTTAATAGACCGGTTATCAAAGAGCCTTACAATAAAACATGCCGGTACAGTCAAGGGGATTGGAGATGATGCTGCGGTGATCAATACTGGTGATAATTTATTGCTTCTCTCAACCGACCTTTTATTGGAAGGAGTACATTTCGACCTGACCTATATGCCTCTGAAACATTTGGGTTATAAGGCAGCTGTGGTCAACATTTCCGATATTGCAGCAATGAATGGCGTCCCAAAACAGATGACCGTATCTATTGCAGTTTCTAACCGATTTTCAATAGAAGCCATTGAAGAATTGTACCGTGGAATACATATGGCCTGTGATAAATATAATGTCGATCTGGTTGGTGGTGATACCAGTTCAAGTGTATCCGGCTTACTAATTTCAATCACGATTACGGGGGAAGCAGCCAGTAATGAAATTGTATATCGCAATGGCGCAAAAGAAGGCGACTTGATTTGTGTAACAGGCGACCTGGGAGGAGCTTATGCAGGGTTACTTATCCTTGAACGTGAAAAGCAGGTATACAAAGCTAACCCGAATATGCAACCAGAACTCAACGGATTCGAGTATGTGCTAGGCCGGCAGTTGAAACCGGAAGCGCGCACCGACCTCCGAAATATTTTCAAAGAATTGACGCTAATACCAACATCCATGATTGATATTTCAGACGGGCTTGCTTCGGAAGTTCTTCATATTTGTCATCAATCAAATACGGGCTGTAGGATCTATGAAGAAAAAATCCCTATAGATGAAGAAACCAAAAGGCTGGCCCTGGAATTCAACATTATTCCTACAGTTTGTACTCTAAGTGGAGGAGAGGATTATGAATTGCTATTTACAATCAAGCAAACAGATTACGAAAAGATCATAACCGTTCCGGAAATTACAGTTATTGGTTATATTACGGCATCAAGTGATGGGCAAAAACTGATAACACCAGATGGGCATTTGGTAAAGCTCACTGCCCAGGGATGGGATGCATTTATTTCGAAACCATAATTATCTGGAATGAATTTGGATCAAAATCTTTTTTTTCATCATTAAATTCAGCGGTTGGCAAGTAAATCGATTTATGAACATAATCGCATGCAAGGGTACGGGCTCCTCTTTTGGTTATCAATGTTTGTTCCTTAGAATATTTATCAGGAGTATCCTGATGAATCACAGTAATACTTCCTTCCCCGTTGCTGGTAAATATCTCATTTATTGAAGGCATAAAACAAACCCCTTCACAATGCATCCCAATTGGGACTGTTGCGACAATATAGCCAGAATAGCGATCGACCACGACCAATTCGTTAGTTCCAATACAACTACAAAAAAGATTATCATTCCCTTTATCCAGCGCCAGTCCTGTAGGTTGTTTATCGGGTCCAAGAGGGAACATTCCTCTGATATCCAATTTCACTGCATCAAGTTTTGCAATAATACCAAGATTTTGAAGGGTCACATAGATGCTTCCACTGACATCAGTAAGAGCATATGCCGGGGTTCCACGTAAAGCAACAGTTGAAACTACTTTATTGCTATCCGGATCAATCACCGTTGTACTATTTCCTTTCGTATTAAATGCAAACACACGGGCCGAGAACTGATCAAAAAGAATGGCGTCCGGATTCTTCCCTGTAGGGATCCTATCCGTAACCTGGTAACTATCTAAATCAAAAACGATGACGGAATCAATCTTGCTTGCTGTAATAAATCCTTTTTTAAAGTCATGTGCTACTGCGATACCACCGGCTCCGGGAGTATGGTTTATTATGCCGACCTGATCACCCGTTTTCATATCGATCACCTGAACGCAATCTCCATGAGTGACAAAAATTCTCTGTTTGGAATAATCCAGGGTTAATTTGTTCCAGGATCCATTACCTTTAACAGGAATACTTTTCTGAACCTTATATTCAACCGGCATTTGTTGTGCTAAAATATTTGAACCCCAGACAAGGAATAGGATAGTGATAAAACTGAAGATCTTCATTGGCTTGAATTTTCTGCAAATTTAGTAACTTTGTTTGTGCCTTAATAATAACCTTCGATTAATATGCCAGGATCTCTGAATAAATACTTCTCTCATCTTGAAACCATTGTAAAAAATTTACCTCAAAAGCCAGGTGTTTATCAATACTTTGACGAAAAGAACCATATCATTTATGTCGGAAAAGCGAAAAATCTGAAGAAACGGGTGAGTTCCTATTTTAGCAAAATCAATTCTGTAAGTGGGAAAGTTCAAATGTTGGTAAGGAAAATTGCTGATATCCGTTACATTGTCGTGGACACTGAACAAGATGCATTTCTTTTGGAGAACAACCTCATAAAAAAATATCGGCCGCACTACAATGTCGCATTAAAAGATGATAAGACCTTTCCCTGGATTTGTATACGGAATGAACCTTTCCCCCGGGTTTATCCGACCCGTAATGTACAACGGGATGGATCAATTTATTTTGGACCCTATGCAAATGTGAAACTAATGCACACCTTGTTGGATCTTTCCCGACAACTTTATCCACTTCGGAATTGCACCCTCAGTTTAACAGAAAAAAATATCAATGCAGGAAAATTCAAGGTTTGTCTTGAATACCACCTCGGGAATTGCAAAGGGCCTTGCGAATCATTGCAAACACGTGAAGATTATGATCTTTCTATAGCATCCATTAAAGAGATCATCAAAGGGAACCTACAGGCTGTAAACCGGCAATTGAAAGAACTTATGATGGGATATGCCGGTAAGATGGAATTTGAGAAAGCTCATCTTATTAAAGAGAAATTAGAACTACTCGATAAATTCCAGAGTAAATCGACTATAGTAAACCCATCCATTAATAATGTGGACGTTTTTTCGATACTCCCCGACATCAATACTGCCTATGTAAATTTCATGAAAGTCATGAATGGGGCAATTATACAGGTCCATACCATTGAAATGGTCAAAAAGTTAGATGAGACACAGGAAGAACTACTTTCTATTGCCGTAACAGATATCCGTCAACGGTTTGAAAGCCAAGCCCCGGAAATTATTTTACCATTCAACATTGAATACGAATTCCCAGGTGTTCTCCAAACCATTCCCAAAATCGGTGATAAGAAGAAATTGCTGGAGTTATCGGAAAGGAATGTGAAATATTACCAACTGGAAAAGGAAAAGCAGAAAGAACTTGTAGACCCGGATCACAGATCCAAACGCATTCTCGAACAGATGACGAAAGACCTAAGGATGACAGAATTACCAGTTCATATTGAATGTTTTGACAATTCAAATATTCAGGGGGTTTATCCTGTTGCATCGATGGTTTGTTTCCGGGATGCAAAACCAGATAAAAGCGAATACCGTCATTTCAATATCAAAACCGTAGAAGGTCCTGATGATTTTGCTTCAATGGAGGAGGTCATTTACCGTCGATACAAACGGTTGAAAGAGGAAAATAAGCCCTTGCCCCAGCTCATCATTGTGGATGGAGGAAAAGGGCAGTTAAGTTCTGCTATGAAAAGCATAAAAAAACTGGGGTTGAACGGTCAAATGACAATTATTGGAATTGCAAAAAAACTTGAAGAGATCTATTATCC
>Ga0364867_10143_pt1 | contig 47641 bp, 56 predicted proteins | sample ExccelAu500001D4_3_FD_206915 | JGI IMG/M metagenome (GOLD analysis project Ga0364867, IMG submission 206915) | Enriched cells from Trout Bog Lake Hypolimnion, Wisconsin, USA - BchlTB.Aug13.5000.01.D4 | ecosystem: Environmental > Aquatic > Freshwater > Lake > Hypolimnion/Profundal zone | place... | reverse complement strand
ATGATGTCATATTGTGATAAATTTTCAGTCCAGAAATCTTTATCGTGAATAAAAGCATTGGTTAAATTCAGCTCTTCAATATTTTGTTTGGACAATTTTCGTAATTCTTCATCGATTTCATATCCATGCATTTCAATTCCATGTTTTGCAAATGCGATAACAATCCGTCCGTCTCCATTTCCTAAGTCTGCTGCTTTTTCACCTGATTTTGCATGTGCTAATTCCACCATTGTTTCGACACGATAGCGGGAAGTTTGAAAATAGGGGATTTTTGGAATACTTTGCATACGGTTTAATTATAGATTATTTTATAAAAATTTAATCACTAATTGCCAGGAAGAAAATAATATTATAACATTGTTATAATATGAAAAGAAAAATTGTTAAGACCGGAAATGCACCTGGTGTTACTTTACCGCAAGAAGTTCGCGAAAAAGCAGGTTTAAAATTGGGCGATAGTGTGTCTTTGGGCATGTAAAATAATGCTGTCTTGCCTTCGCCGTTGAAAAAAAAGAAAAAGTCGGCGGAGTCGATCCTAAGTTTATGAAATTGGTGGAAGAGTTCATCAAAGATCATGAGGATGTTTTGGAGGAGCTCGCTAAAAGGTAAAGTATAGTATCTAACTAACACCACAACAATTATTAGCAATTCATGATTAGTTAGTTAAGAGGTTTGGTAGTTTACCTGGTTTACGCGATTTAGGCTTACTTGAATCCGCAGTTGCCAGACCGCAAGCAAGTTTTGAGAGACAATATCCGTATGTAAACATTTTCGAAATGGCTGCTGCCTTATTACATTCTTTATTAAAAAATCATTCATTTGTTGATGGAAATAAACGAACTGCATTAACTTCTACAGGCATTTTTTTGAAACTTAACGGATATGACCTTATTAATAAGCACAAAGAAGAATTGGAGTTTGTCTTACAAGTGGAAAATGAAAGCATAAGTTTTAAAGAAATAGTAGCTTGGTTGAAAAAGAATTCCAGGAAAACAAATTAAGATGTTTACGCATGGTTTGTCGTGTGTAAATGACCCGTAATAATTTTTTTATATTTTAAGAGAAGGATTGCTCCGGTTAATGAGAAAAGAATGCAGCTAATCCATGGCAGACTCGGATGGAATTGGTACAGAAATGCTGCGAGAAGCGGGGCAATCATCCGGGCAACAGATTGCATCGATTGGCTCGCTCCCTGAACACGTCCCTGTTCCCTGGGGTTTGCGACTCCTGAAATTAATCCTCCAAAAGAAGGTTCAAAAAGTCCACTTCCAAGTGCATAAATTATGATATAAGCAAATGCCAAAAATACAAAAGGAAATATAGGAATTAATGAGTTAATAAAGTAAGCAAAACCTGTTAATATAAATCCACTGAGTGCTAATTTAACAGGTCCAAATTTTGGTGCCAGCTTACCTGTTAGATATCCTTGTGTAAACATATCTCCAATTCCCAAAACAAAAAAATAAAATCCTATATTGCCTGGTGTCCAATGTAAAATGTCTTTAAAAAAGACAGTAATAATAGTTGTCAGCTCAGAAAATGCAAAGAAGTAAAAAAAGCCAATAATCATAAGATTTTTTAATATATTATTTTTTAAAATATATTGTAATTGGACGAATGGATTTAAATGATGCAATGAAAAATCATCCATACGATGTTCAATCCTTAGACTTTCAGGCAAAATAAAATATCCGTAGAGCATATTGATAATTGTCAGTCCTGCCGCCAAAAAAACAGGAGCGGAAAGAGAAATAGAAGAGACGAGCCCACCAACTGTTGGCCCGATAATAAAACCAAATCCAATTGTTGCTCCGACAATGCCAAAATATTTTCCACGTTCTTTAGGTTCCGTGACATCGGCGATATATGCTATTACCGTACTGATATCTCCTCCTGTAATTCCATCAATTGCTCTTGCAATAAAAAGTACAGCAAGGCTTCCCCCAATTCCAAAGAGTATGTATCCAATTGCCGAACCAAAAAGACATAAAAGTAACACAGGACGCCTGCCGTATTTATCACTCAGTGCTCCCAGAACAGGTGCTGCAAAAAATTGACAGAACGAATAAAGGGAGACAAGAAGGCCTACATAAAGAGCTATCTCATTTATTTTATAGGGATCGACGTATTTACCTACAATAAATGGGATAACCGGAATGATAACACCCACTCCCATGATGGATAAAAATCCGGTAAAGAGGATAAAAAGGAAAGGTTTATTAGCAAAAGGTGATTTGTTCATCTGATTATTGTACTTTTTTTGGGTAGGACAATGCAAGGATATATAATTATTTTTTCTTTTTAGAAGGTTTGTATGAGCTTGCCGTGAGTGCGGCTGCGGTGAAAAATATAGCGACATCGCGAAAAACAATATCAAGACTTGCTGGATTAAATACGATTATACCCGGAAGAGTTAGTGCGGCGAGTGAGGAAGAATATAGTAACCGCCACCCTGTAAGCAGCCAAATACTTATTACAATTTCATAAAGTGAGAATCCGGATAAGAGAACTTGATGAGGAACGGGATTTCTCAAAAAAGTCGGAAAAAACCAAGTCCAGTCAGCCGGATGTAATGTGGTCTGTACGGCAGCGTACAAAAAAGTAAATGCTATACGACGCGAAGAAGAATGCTTGCAATCTTACTATTTTCCATATATTTACTTTATAGTTTGTTGATTATCTCAGTCAAGTAGTACACAGGAATTGATGAGAATGGTACTATTAATCAGGTTTACTTTTCTGGTATTGTAATAAAAGAGATTTTTGAAAAGGAGGTGAAATATGTCAAATAAATTATTAATGACTCTGTCTGTTCTGGTAATCGTTTTTGCAACTGCGTTACCTGCGTATGCCCAAACACCAGCACCTTCTGTTCCGACTAACAATCCTGGATTTTTGGGTGAAATTGCAAGTTTTTTTGGTAATCTTTTTCATCATCAAAATGGACAAAATGGAACAATGATGCAAGGACGAGGTCAAGGTATGCCGATGCAGGGAGTGACACCCGGGCAACCTGCGCCAAGCGGAGTAGCAGGACCAGACCCAGGCGGACAGCCAGGTTTTCAGTCAATGCAACAATACCGTCTGACCAGATTAGTGGATGAAGGAAAAATTACTCAAACACAAGAACAGGAGATCTTAACTGAATTAACAACAGTGCAAAGTCAACTGACAGCATGGGCGCAATCTGAAGGCATTAATCCTTCGTATGTTCTGGGAGGGCCGATGATGATGGGATCTATTCAACAACAGAACGGTACATCGTCCAGCGTTAATAGTCAAGGTCAAGGACAAATGCATCCAGTGTTTCGTTACCAGGGAGGTTACGGTCAGGGTTCTCAACAAGGTGGCGGACAACCACCTCAACAACAGCAGGGGCAATAGAGATAACGGGAAACTGATTTATGGAAATATCCAAAGATAATCTGGTATATTTTTTGTTATAAAATTTCAATTCAATTTGGAATAATTAATAGAAAGGAGGTGAACTATACTATGACACCAAAAGATCTTGTAGAACAATATTATGATAATCTTGTACAGAAGAACTCTGTATGGCCGACTTTATTTTCAGATGATATTATTTTTGCCGATGCGAGCATGAGTATTAATCAAGCCGGAAGAGAGGCTGTAATAAAATCTTTTGAACAATTTCTTAAAACGGTTGAGGATATACGGGTAAAACAACTCATAACGGAGAACGAAAATGTTTGTGCTGTTGTAAGATATAGTTATAAAAACTCTGAAGGCGAAGAGCTTAGTCAGGATATTGCTGAAATCTGGAAAATAACAGGGGGGAAATTAAGTTCGCTTACTATTTATTTTGATATAACAGCATACAGAAGATTTATAGGAGCTTAGATGTTTGTTGCATTTTAATAACCTGAAAATTGTTCTGTTCTGATATGATCGTCCGGTATCTTCATATCTTCAAGTAATTTTTGTGTGTCTTCTACTATTGGCGGAGGACCGACTATGTAAAAGATACTTTTTGAGAGATCTTTTACATATTTTTTTATCAACTCTTCAGATATTCTTCCGGTTTCACCGTTCCATGATTTTTGTGAATCTTGAGGTTTGGTAATTGTATAGACTACTTTAATATTTTGGTGCGCTTGAGTAAGTTGGGTAAGCTCATCAAAAAAAATTATATCCTCAGGAACCGGAAATGAAACAAAAAGCGTTAATAGCTTATCACTATTTTTTGCAGCAGCATCCGCCAGGATACTGTGAAATGGAGTAATACCGATACCACCTGCTATAAAAACATTTCCATCAGGATTATTCTCATCAAGAACAAATTGTCCCATCGGACCAAATATTTTTATTTCCCGATTTTCATGAAGTTCTAATAATTCTTTTTTAAAATCACTTTGGATGATTTTTGTCGTAACAACAAAGGTCTCTTTTTGTGAGGGTGGAGAAGAGATAGTAAAAAAACGTGAAGAACCCCGTCCATCAGTTGCTGTCATTGGCAAAGTCCAGCGGTTATATTGTCCGGCTATAAAGTCAAATTCCGCAGGTCTTTTAAAATAAAAAGAGTAGATGTTTCTTGCGATTTTAATTTTTTTAATAAATTTTGTAGTATAAGACTGTGATGGAATCATATAGGTTTGAGATAGTATTGTTTCTTACACGTATATAAGTAAAAAACTTTTATGATAATATCAGAATTATTCTCTTGCGTCACGTCATCTAAATTAAATTTAAATGAAATTATTAACGCGTATTCACTTACTTTGGAAGAAGTCATCAATAAAAGTCCGCCAACGGATAGTTATTTTGTTTTCGATACTTATCTTAGTTAATATCTCGGTTTGGGTTGGTGGTATTTTCTTTTCTCATATTCATCCATTGCTTTTAGGCTTAATTGCTATTGCATATGGCTTGGGACTTCGTCATGCTGTGGATGCAGATCATATAGCAGCAATTGATAATACCACAAGAAAACTTATGGCTGAAGACAAACGTCCTGTTGCTGTAGGATTATTTTTTTCGTTGGGGCACTCAACAATTGTTTTTATCTTATCAGTTCTGGTTGCCTTTTCAAGTTTGTATATTAAACATGTATTGCCTTCGTTACAATCAACAGGAGCGGTAATCGGTACATCAATATCGAGTTTTTTCTTACTCCTTATCGGTTTTGTCAATCTTATAGCTTTCTTGGATATTTTGAGGATTTTCAAACTTGTTACCAGGGGTGGTAGGTATAAAGAGAAGTTTTCTGGAAATTATTTCACCGGTGGGTTTATCGCGAAATTATTCAGGCCGCTACTTAAAACAGTAACTGCCAGCTGGCATATGTATTTTGTCGGATTTTTATTCGGTTTGGGTTTTGACACGGCAAGTGAAGTGGGTTTATTAAGTATCTCGGCTGCGGGTAGTACGACAGGAATTTCAGCTGGTGAGATTTTACTATTACCTTTAGCATTTACTGCGGGGATGGTTCTTATTGATACGCTTGATGGAATTTTGATGCTTGGTGCGTATGGATGGGCGTATATTCAGCCGGTTCGAAAATTATATTACAATCTCAATATTACATTGGTTTCAGTTATTATTGCGCTATTTATCGGTGGAGTAGAAGCAGTTCAATTATTTTCCGTAGAACTTAAATTTGATAACGCATTTTCCCGATTGATAAATGAAATCGATCTTGGGAAACTTGGATATATAACTATTTTTATTTTTATTGTAACGTGGGCAGTTTCATTATTTATTTATAAAATTCGTCAATATGATTCGTTAGAAATGGGAGGAGGTGACATATGAAAAAAATAATTATAGGAGTAATCATTGTTTTGATAATTGTTTTGGGTACAGTTTATGTTATGCATAAAAATAATGGAATGCAAGGAATGAACATGCAACCTGCTTCTCAATTACAAAGTAGTTCATCGAGTACGGCAAAACCTGCAGGAAAGAATGCTGTTACAATAAAAAATTTTGCTTTTTCGCCGGCAACAATAACAATAAAAGCAGGACAAAGTGTAATATGGACGAATGAAGACAGCATAGGACACAGCGCGACGGCAGATGATAACAGTTGGGATACAGGTGTTCTGTCACAAGGACAATCAAAATCGATTACTTTTGCAAAAGCGGGAACATATACATATCATTGTAGCGTTCATCCGAATATGAAAGCAACGGTTGTTGTCCAATAGAAAAGAGGGGTGTTTGTGTTTTTTGTCCTCGTTAAGGAAGTGGCTTTCCGCTTATAATTTGTTTTACTTTCGTTGCGATATTTTCTGGTGTGTAATTTGCTTTGAGGAGAAAATATTGAACGCCCCAATTTTTTACCATATGAGAGTAAATGCAGGAAGCCGGAATTTCACTTTTTCTACAATCTCATCAACAGAGACATTTGATTTTATAAGAAATTCGCATGCATTATCGTAACGCTTAGTTTCTTTAATATTATCAACTTCGCCTGCATTCGTAAGAATAATAACCGGAAGTTTTTTAAATTGGGGAAATTCGCGAAGCCTTCTCAACATGAGTATTCCGTTCATAACCGGCATCATTAGATCCAGAAGAATAATATCGGGTTTTTCATTGAGAACTTTCTCCAAACCGACTTTGCCATTTTCTGCCGTAATAACACCAAAACCTTCTTTTATAAATTTGTCTGAGTACATTTCAAGTAATATCGCATCATCCTCAACGATAAGAATTTTTTTGAGAGATTCGTTTATTTTCTGTTTTTTAAGATGTTCTTTCCCCATTATGGTCTTGATATCCTCAATAACTTTCATATTTTTATCGTAGGAGATATTACTTTGAGTTGTCAAATGAGATAGGGGAGTAAAGAGTTTGTTATTCGTGAAAATCCGTTGCACGGGACCAGTCTGTTTCAAATGTTGTTTGTAGAGTCTGTAGATCATCAGGTTGTGTCAGGATGATCCCAAGTTCACGGTTGTTATCCATACTTTGCGTTGAGAAATTAATTGAACCGATATATGCTTTATCATCATCGGACAAAATCATTTTTGCATGCATATATGGGGAAGAAATAGTCCTGACCTGAACACCTGCAGCGGTAAGTTCGTTCAGTGCTTCTTGATTTGAAGAAACTTGAGAAAGAGTCGGCACTATCAATTTTACCGGAATTGTTTTCGCTTTTTCAGACAAATCCTGAATTAATTGATTATCATCGATATCTTCAGTCTCTGCATCAATTGAAGTTGTTGCATTATTTATTAGTGTTTCAAGCGCTGCACGGGAATTGTCAGGGCTTTCGATAAGGTTGGTATTTTGAGGTGGTGAGAATGATTTTCTTTCCCAATCATCAATAAAAATATTTCGTACTTCGGCAACATCTGTCGGATTGCTATCCAGAATATCATATTCACGGTTTTTGGTAAAAGCGGAAGCAGTTAAATTCTGGCTTAGGACAAATGTTTCACCAGCATCAATAGTAATTGATTTTTCATGAGTAAGCGCAAAAGTAGGGTTGCTCCATTCAGTTGCGACTCCAACTGAGTCCAATTCTTCTTTGGTTTTTTCATTTAGACTACCACTTCCGACGGGATGTTCTTCCATCATAACTTTTACATCAACACCGCGTGAATGCGCATCTTCAAGAGCAGTAATTATCGGTTTATCAGAAAGAAGATAAACTTCGACAAGAATTTCCTGCTTTGCAGAGTCTATGGCATCAACTAGCGGTTGTGTCCCTGTTTCGGGCTGTACATACAACTGGAGATTAGTACTTGCACCAGGAACACTGAGTTTGGATGGATATGATTGTTGGTGAATAAAAAAATACCATCCATACACAAGAAGCATGAGGATAAGGGTCGGAAGATATTTTTTTAACATATTTTTATTATAAAGAATTGTTGAGCTTTTAGAAAGAGGTTTCTTACAAATATCCATTTAATAAGTTTTATAATTAGCAATATGTTCAAACCAAAAGCGGCATTTAGCGGAATCTCAGTTACTGATTTGGAAAAAGCAAAAGAGTTTTATACAGAAACACTCGGTTTAGAAGTCGATAGTGAAGAGATGGGTTTGCATTTACGATTGCCTGGTGGTGGAAAACTCTTTATCTATCCAAAAGAAAATCATGAACCTGCGACATTTACTGTGTTGAATTTTATCGTCGAGGATATTGATAAGACTGTTGATTACCTTATCAAAAAAGGTGTGAAATTCGAAAAATATGAAGGGTTTCATCAGGATGACAATCTCATCGCACGGGGAAAAGCCGCCGGAATGGGTCCTGATATCGCATGGTTCAAAGATCCAGCAGATAATATATTATCAGTAATACAGGATTAATAATGACGGAAGAAAAAATACTGACTCTTCATCCTCAAGGAGAAAACGGTAAAAACATCAATAAGAAAGATAATTAGCAGGTATGAACAACGTAATGTATTTTGAAATTCAGGCTGATGATCTGAAAAAAACAAAAAAGTTTTATTTGGAAATTTTCGGCTGGAAATTTATTAAACAGGAAGGTCTACCAATTGAATATTGGAGAATCGAGACTGAAGGAATTAATGGAGGATTACTAAAACGACCTGCGTCCTCACCACCATCACAAAGCGGAACAAATGCATTTGTTTGCTCAATGGAAGTTATCGATTTTGATACAATTGCGAACAAAATATTGAAAAACGGTGGAAAAGTAGCTTTACCGAAATTTGCAGTTCCCGGAAAATGTTGGCAAGGATATTTTATTGATCCGGAAGGCAACACATTCGGATTATTTCAGGTTGATGAAAAAGCAGGGTGAGTTTTTCTATGAGAAAGATTTTTTTGTTTATGATGGTGAGTCTTGATGGATTTTTTGAAGGTCCCGATCATGATTTGTCCTGGCATCAGGTTGATGATGAGTTTAATATTTTTGCCGCAAAACAGATGCAAGAGGCTGGCGCGATTTTATTCGGGCGCAGAACATACGAATTGATGGAAGGTTTCTGGCCAAATTATAAACCTGTCGATGAGGAAAACAGAATTATTAGAGAACAAATGGATATGTTGCCAAAAATAGTTGTCTCAAAAACAGTGAAAACAGTTTATGAAACAAAAGACTGGCAGGATGTAGTACTTTTCGACTCTGTCGATCCGGAAGAAATTACCAGAATCAAAAAACAAGGCAGCAAACCTATTGTGGTTCTTGGCAGCTCACAGTTATCTGTTAGTTTACTGCAATTAGGATTACTTGATGAGCTTCGGATTATGATAAATCCGGTGGTGATAGGAAGTGGTACCCGATTGTTCCAGGGGATAGACAAAAAGCTTAATTTAAAACTTCAGAGCACAAGGAAATTCAAGAATGGTAACATTTTAGTAACATATCATATATAAAATTAGGCGAGTATCCCCTGACGCATAGTTAGCCTCAAAGAATGTTTTTAGCTCTAGGCAACCTATAGAAGAGATGTTACACTAATTAGGCATGAAGTGGCTTTGCATAATATCTGGAATACTTTTGCTTATTGCACCAAAATTTTGGTTTATGCCTACAATTCCTTATGCATATTATGAATTTCTCAGATGGGTTATCTTCTTATCATCGTTAATTGTTATACATTATTTCTATAGAGAACGATCTAACGTAATGATCATTATTATTACAATAATAGCATTTCTTTTTAATCCAATAATTCCAGCTTATCTTGACAAAGAATCGTGGGACGTAATTGATTTGCTTTCAGCTTTCTCCTTTTTTACTGGAGCTAGTTTTATTACAGAAGATACAAAAGCTAAGAAGAAGTCAGTACAATCAGAATTAGATTAATTCTTTATAGATAATTTGAAATTCTTGACAGATTTTTGATACCCTTAATATAGGTATACTTCAATGAATTTATAGTTTAGCTTTAAATCGTTGACAAAATATGAGATAATGCATTACGCTAATAAATGACTATGGCAGAGGAAACTAAAGTTGAAGATATAAAAATAGTTACCTATCGCCCTGAAGGACAAAAGAGAGAATATTCAACATTTGTTGAGATATCTTCTAATCCAGTAGAGGTATCTTTAAAATTTTGCGATTTGAAACCCCCAAATAACGCTGAGGAGCTTGAAAAGGTTAAAAAAGAAGGTAAAGTAATTATACCAGTTAATACGGAAATAGTATTGACTCTTGGCGTAGCGGAAGCATTAGCTTCAACATTGAAAGCACAATTAGATAAAATTAAAGAACAAATTAAAAAGGAGGATAAATAATGAGTAGAGATATAATATTTGCTAATACAGGGTTTATAGGAGGATGGGGAACGATTGAGTCATCATCTGCAAAGATTGAAGCCACTTTAAGATGGTTTACGTCTCCTTTTGTATCAAATGCAATTGAAACTATGCAAATAAAACAGGATGATGTTTATGATAATTTATATCTGAGTAAAGGTTTTACTGCTGAAATAGAAAAAGTTAAGCGAGATTTTCAGAGCAATCCAAATGATTTTAAAAAGTTTCCGGAGATAAATGATGATGCTTGGAAATAAAATGCTAACATGTATGCAATCCGAACAAATGGAAATAAGGTTGAAAAACGATTTAATAAGCTTTTACAGAAGTTATCTAAAAATGTAAAGGTTAGGATGAAAAAGGCTTTAAAAGAAAATCCTTATCCTAGTCCCACATACAAGAATGCTACTGCAATTAATACAAAAATTGAGAAAAAAGGCAAGATATATGGATATGAAGTAACAGGGGGAGATCGAATTCTATTTGATATTTATGATGAGCCTATTAAAACTGTTATGATTTTATACGCTGGAGATGATAAAGGTGAACAAAAATTCTTAGAAAAATATGCCAAATAATATGAGAAAAAATAAAGATCCCTTTGAAACAATTATTGAGATGGCCTCACAACCTTTGCCATCAAAAGTTCAAAAACAGGAAAGGCACGATGATTATACTTCCAGGAAAACTCATCAACATAATGTTGTAGGTGCTTCGGGGAAACAGCATGATGAGTCCCGTTAATTGACCTTTTAAGCTGGCTCCAAAATCCTTCCATTGAATTAACGTGAACAGGTTCATTATCGGTATATTTCACAAATTCTTTTTCCCCATGATTAACAGTTTCATGCTCATATCCTTCTTTAGGGAGTGATTTATAAGGCAAATATTCATCTGTCATCATTCTTGTTCCAATTTGCACATGCTCTTTGATGATAGGCATAACAGTTTTTCTTTTGGTATCTGCCGTTACTTTTGCAACAACTCTTTCTTTTTTTTGAAGTAAGCCAACTACTGGCGTTTTATTTTCTGATCTACGACCTCTTTTATTATTACCACCAGTTCCTCCCACGTATGTTTCATCGCCTTCAACGATATCTGAGAGCGTTATGTTATGCTCTTCAAACATTGTTCTAATTTGAAAGCACATTCTCCACGCACATTTATAAGTACATTGAATTTGTCTTTCTACTTCTTTAGCTGAAACTCCATTTTTAGATTTTGAAAAGAGGAATAAGACATAAAACCATTTATAAAGATCGGTATCTGATTTTTCAAAGATAGTATCCTTTTTAGGAGAAAGCTGGTGTTTGCCACAAGCACAAACAAAATGAGAAGTGTCTCCTTGTTGGTGATATTGATTTACTCTCTGGCACTTTGGACAAATTGGTTCTCCAAACCGATTTGTAAACAAATATCGAAGACACACTTTATTATCAGGAAAGGTTCTGTTAAATTCTTGGATGTTCATATAGTAGTATTATAAACTATTTTCTACTATATGTCAAGGGATAGTTACCTAAAATTATTATATGAATGTTTTTATTCTTGCGAGGATCTCATCAGGTGTTACGTTTGATTTAATCAAAAATTCATTTGCGTTCTCGAACAATTGTGTCTGTCTGATATTATCTGCATCTCCTGCGTTAGTAAGTATAATTACCGGTGTTTTCTGAAACTCCGGCATTTCTCTCATTTTATGAAGCATAGTTTTGCCATCCATTACCGGCATCATCAAGTCAATCATGACAATGTCGGGTTTTTGTGTCATCAAAATTTGGAGGCCGACCTGACCGTTTTCAGCGGTTGCAACACTGTACCCTTCTGAAGTAAGAAATTCTGAATAAAAATCGCGTAAATATTTATCATCTTCCGTGATTAAAATTTTTTTGGGAGGAGGTGTTCCCTGTAGTGACGTATCCGTTTTATCTCTCTTATGTCCAACGATTGATGATAACTTATCAAATATTCCCATTTAATCTTTATCATAAATTTCTCATCAGCATATGTCAAATTAATGAAGTTTTAATTTCTACCAGTTTAAATTACTCTCTGTGGGGTGAATGTAACTGGTAACACGTCAACTTTTTTATTAACCAAATTTTTGGCAACAAATGCAAGAGTAGCATAATTCTCTCGTAGAGAAATCCAGGGTTTTTGCTGCAACTGAGCTGCTTTTTTTTGTTCAAATTCGTAATCAACAGATTGAAATCCGAGTGTGTTTAAAAACTGCAACAGCGTATTTTTGTATATCGGATAATACAGATTATGTTTGCCGCCTTCGCGGTAGTATCGTATCCTGTCAGTGCAAATAAGATTTTTTTCATAAAGACTTTTAGGTATTCCAATGTTACTTAGATTAAAAAACCAGGGTTCATTACGAAATTCATCGATAATAATAATGTGAGACTTGAGGTTATACATTTTGACATAGGTATACAGAGTTATAAACGAATCAATTGAGATATAAGCACGCTGTCCTGTTCGTAATCTCCAGGTTGAAAGTTGGCAGGTAGAGTTGTTTTGTGTAAAAAATCCGTTTTCGAGTTTGATCCCTTTTTGTTTCAAAATTTCAGGAGATATAATAATTTCGGATAGCATGCCGTTTTTTACTGTCACACCCAAAAGAGCATTCGGATAGGAGGCATCAGGTTTTGTATTTAAAAATACCTGCGGTGGGATATTATCCAGGCTGTATGGAAATACAATAAGAGCAGTTTCGGCTGTATACGCTTTCAGCTCATCCAGTGATGCAACTATTTTTTCAACAGAAACCTGCATATTATGAGAACTAAAATTATCAAAAATTTTCTCATGTATTTTTGTATCTATTTCAACACCGATCCATTTAAGAGTTTTGCCAGTTTGTTTTTTATACGCTTTCGTAATAGCAACACCCAAATCTCCTGTCCCACAACCGAATTCAATTATCATGGTAAATCCGTTTTGTCTGCAATAATTTGCAAATGCGCCTCCCCACCTTTTTTCTACATCTGTTTTTCCGTGCCGGGTGCCTGATGAATAGTAACCGTTTTTTCCAAACTGGTCTATTGCCAGATATTCCGCATAAGTAAGTATCCCATCTTTTCGTTTACATTCCTGTTCCAATTCCCGATAGAACAGTTTATTTTTAATTTTGATATTGGTTGCGAGTTTGATTTCTTTTCTATAGTTGTAATACCAATCTTTTGCTATTGCAATATGACTATTAAATTTTTTTAGCATGCTATTAGTTTACCTTAATTATAATAATCATACTTCAAGAATTTTTATAGTAAGTATTTTGTATTGTGAGACAAGTCTCATAGTTTGATTTTTGAGAGAGATTACTATATGATATGCACATGAGAGAAAATCCGATATTTGTAGATCATAGCCGTTTTTTTGGTGACTTGCCTCCAGGAGTGAGTAATATACCTCTTATTGCTGATGCAGCGATGAGGGCAGCGGAATTATTTAGAGGTAGAAAACGTTTTAATTTTTGTCAGGCACGGTATGCTATTCCCCCAATAGTTGGTCAGGATCAAGAAGATTTTTTGCAAGTAATTTTTAGGATAACAAATAATGAAACAATCACTCCTCAATTATCTTTTGTAACAAGAAAAATTGGTAAAGAAAGTCACGATATGGCACAGTATGGAATTGAGTTCGGAACAGATGGATTGACCTTAGATGAGCACTCTTCTATTGTATTAGGACAGAATGGAGGTAGATATATACCTGATTTTCTGAAAAGTTTAAGCAAACTTTCATCTATTGAGGTACCTGCTTTACCTGATCAATTTATTGGAGGTTGGAATAACGCACTAAGATACGATATGAGACCGACATTAGCACAACGTCAGGTTTAATGATAATAAAGTTTACTGAACAATCGGATTCTTTGAAAGTGGCCAGATATCAATCACAGTTTTTTGCGAAGGTGCGCTACATGCTTGTACCAATAATTTTTCTCCCGGTCCGGTTGACTGAAAGGTAATCGATGTTTGTGCTGTTTTATAAACAAAGTTTATTTTTTGTTCCACTATACTACTTTGACATTGCGGGCCGTTGGGATAATGAATTTGTGAATATACTTTGCCGGATGGTGCGAGTATAAAATTTTGTGCGGGAGCATTTTGTTTGTAATTTGTGACAATATTTTTTGCATTAAAAACCCCCATTATCGTATTACCCAGAGTAACTTCACAAGAAGTTTTTGTCGTGTTTATAAGTATTAATGTGGCAAATATATTTCCTGCGGCTCCTTGAGTAGTTATATTTGCAGATAGTTGGTTTTGTTGACAAAATTGTGTTTGTGTCTGTGAAATCATGGCAGAAGGATTTTGTCTTATTGGTGCATGTGGTTTACTGAAATGAGCGATAAAGTAATAGCCGGCGGTGGTAAAGGCAATAATTAGAAGCAGTATAATTACCAGTATTACTTTTTTCATAAATGGCGCCCTCAGTGTACTTAAATAATACAACAAAAACAAGAGATGATATTAATCTCACGGTTCAATTCTTACTCAGCCTCTGGTAATATAAGGTGATGCAACACGAGACTAAAATAGTGAATTCGGACGAAGCGACCATTCCTAAATCAACATTACAGTTGATCAAATGGATGGTTAAACCATATCGCAGAAAGGCAATTCTTTTTTTTGCTTTAACTTTTATAGGTATTTTGGCCTGGACAGCATCTCCTTTAATGGTTTCTCTTATCATAAATGAGTTCAGCAAAACACATCAAATAAGTAATTATATATGGTGGCTTGTGTTTCTCTTTGCGCTTTTTCGTTTGGTTGACGAAATTTTCTGGCGGATTGCAGAAATTATAATGAGATCTTTCAAGCCTCAAATGATCGAAAGCGTCCGATTGCAACTTTTCTCAGCAATTCTCAAAAAGCCTCACCCCTTTTTTGTTGATTCAAGTAGCGGACGTATTGGACATTGGATTAATCAGACTGTTGAGACCACCAATGAATTCGTCGATACGACTATATGGAATGTGTGGGGTAGGGTAGTAGGTCTAATAATATCGGCATTTTTTTTATTAACTGTTCATTGGACGCTTGCCCTCCTTTTTACAATATGGCTTGTTATATTATTTACTTATAACATCAAAAGAGGAAAACGATTCGGTGAACTGGTCTCAATGCAAAGTGATGAAACCAGTAAAGCAGCAGGTCTGGTTGTAGATTCAATAGGTAATCATCTGAGCGTACGCGTTTTTGGAGCACGTCATCGGGAGGGGCAAATGCTTGTAAAACAGCAAGATCACATTATCCGTCGTTGGCGTGATTCCTGGAAGCAAAATTTAGTTACAAATACGATAAAAGGTCAAAGTGCTGCATGGGTAAGTATCGCTGCTCTTATTCTTGTAATTTTGTTATATAGTCATAATGTTATCTCATTAGGAGGGATTGTATTATTCATTGCATATTTTGGAGATGCCAGTAGTAGTTTATGGCAGCTTGCCTGGGCACTTGATAATTATTATCGTAATTTTGGCACCATCCAAAATGCTCTTGATGGACTGCAAGCTGAAGATGAACGCAGTATAATCGGTGGCCCAAAACCACAATTTAGCAGAACAAAATTAGTTTCTTTAGAATTGAAAGATCTCAGTTTTGTTTATCCTGAACAAAAGAAAATTGCCGTTCTGGATACTATCAATCTTCATATTAAATCAGGTGAAAAAGTAGGCATTGTAGGACACAGCGGTGCCGGTAAATCAACTCTCGTTGGATTGCTTTTAGGGTTTTATGAACCGACGAGCGGGGCGATTCTTCTTAATGGAGAAAGTACACTCGATCATGGACCAGCATTTATACGTAGTTTCAGCTCATTTGTCCCGCAGGATACAAATTTATTTAATCGCACTGTGCGGGAAAATATTCTTTATGCCCGACCGGATGCAAGTGATGAAGAAGTAACTCTCGTTCTTAACCATGCCCAGGCGGCTGATTTTATTGAAAGATTACCTCAACAACTTGATACCATTATCGGTGAGCATGGTATTAAATTATCCGGAGGCCAGCGTCAACGAATCGCTATCGCAAGAGCTTTACTGCAAAATGCTCCGTTACTTATTCTGGATGAAGCGACAAGTGCATTGGATAGCGTGAGCGAACAGGCCATACAAAAAGCTCTTTTTGAATTAATGCGCAACAGAACTTCTATTATTATCGCTCATCGTTTGTCGACACTCAAACACCTGGATAGAATTATTGTTTTGGATAGCGGCAAGATTGTTGAGCAAGGCACACATGAAGAATTGATTAAGCTGGGAGGTATTTACGCGGATCTTTGGAAAAGACAGAAAGACGGTTTTGTCGTCGATTAATTAGAGTAGCGTATATATTTTGATATTTGTAGAAGATTTATCCTCTTGGAGCGGGTTGAAGCATGCCGACGTGATTGCCTTCCGAGTCTTCAAAGGAAACGTATCTGCCAATTCCGGGAATATCATCAATTGTCCCTTGACCTTTTGCGCCACCGAGTATTTTGCCTCCCGCTTCTTCAACTTTTTTCATTGAATCTTCAAGATTATCAACGGAAATTACCAAATGGGGAATAGTAAAACCTTCCTTGTCTTGATAGTCAAAAAAGCCTCCATTGATTGCGCCTGGTTCTTTTGGCATTCTGTTTTCATCAACTGCTGTTGTTTCTGCCAGAAGATAGTTTCCCATCTCTTCACCAAGCTGATTCATCTGCCACCCAAAAACTTTGGAATAAAATGCTGAGGTTCTTTTTTTATCTTTTGTCGGCATTTCGAAATGCACAACCGGATCCATCTTTGCCATAAAAACAGTTTAGCAAAAAATATAACAAAAAAGTGTAAGAAAAGAGAATTCTGGTTAGAAATTTGAATCCACAAGCAATTAACTGGAAATTTCAGGATGTTGTCCTGTCTTTAGTATTTACGTTCATTTCTTTTTGAATACTTTTACGATTGGTGCGCCGCCGGCCATAACCGAATATACGAGTTTGTAGTTCTTATCTAAGAGTTTTTCATCAAATTTTGTCCTTAATATACCGGATGCCATTTATAGCCTGATTATAAAATGACTGCATGAATGGAAAAACAAACCATAAAAGCACTATAAAACCGAAGTAGTTTGGGAAATTTAATTATTTTGCACGCTCCGATACAAAACAAAAGCACAATAAAAAGCGGAGTAGTAAGGAAAAAATACACAAAATAGTAAGTATAAGAGCAATATCATGACCGAAGAAAAGCTCGGTACTGCGTCCGGTATGGCCGGAGAATCGATCTCTGAGAGTGATATTCAATATATCTCCGGCATGAAACCACATTCCCGGCCAGGTAACTATAAAAGTAATTGCGGCAAGTCCATATATGCAGGCGAATGTATAGACAATTCTGCGGTAATTTTTCTTTTTTGCACCTTTTTTTTGAGAAAAATGCCAGACGGCGTAGAAAAGCGGCAATAATGGCAACAAAAGAAGATTTGAAAGTTTAACCCCGATTGCCAAACCTGAAAAGACACCTGTTATAACAATTTTGAGAGTTGTTACTTTTTTGAGGAGTTGAAGAAAGAAATAACAGGTACCGGTAAAGAAGAAAATAAGCGGGCTTTCAAGTGTTACTAATTGCGACAGCCCTAAAGAAACCGGAAGCATAGTAAAGATAAGAGCTGATACAGTACCCGCAAATAATGAGATCTCTGTTCCCAAAAGAAAGACGAAAAGAACAGTAAACGAAAAAAAGAAAACAGAAACAAGTCTGCTTGTTGTCCATGAATAGTTGTAATCTCCTGGAATTTTCGATTTGCCGGATGTGTAATATGGCCGATCATAATAAGAAGCAATACCATAAAAATAACGTGCTACGGGAGGGTGATCAGCGATTTGATACCAATCCGCATTGGTAAAATCTCCCTTTTTAATATGTTCAATAAGTATAGACCCGGTATTAATATAAGCATATTCGTCCCGTGTTCTTCCCGCTGCATTAAGATTCCGAGGATAGAAAATACAAAGAGACTAAGAAGTATGATCCAATAAGAGAAGTTTTTTATATGCCTTATTTTTAGCATCAGATTTTTGTCCATAGGTGTAGTCAGAAATTTTTTAAAGAACTCCGGAATATTATGAAGGTTAGACATGCTGTTTATATTAATTCAGAAAGGACGAATAATTACAGAAATAGACCAATTTACTCATACCTTAATGCTTCAATAGGATTCATTTTTGCAGCTCGCTGTGCAGGATAGATACCAAAAATAAGGCCAATAATTATTGATACAAATACTGCTCCAATTATTGAAAGATAGGGAAGAGTAAAAGGAACCTTAAATATACCGGCAAGAAGGTATCCTGCTCCTATTCCAAGTATCATCCCGATTAGTCCGCCCGAAACTGTCAGAACGACAGATTCAATTAAAAACTGTACGAGAATATTTTCCTGTTTTGCTCCAATTGCTTTTAAAAGTCCAATCTCTTTTGTTCGTTCTGTAACAGTAACTAACATAATGTTCATTATGCCTATCCCTCCAACCAAAAGAGAAATACCTGCAATGCCGGCGAGAACAGAACTTAGTATTGTTGTGATGGAGCTGATTGTTGTAAGTAAACCTTGTGAAGTATCAACCGTGTATTTTTGAATGATTTTAGGATCTGTTACATTGTATCTATTAAGCATAAGTTGTTTGACTTCTTCTGCTATAAGATTAACTTCACTTTGATCTTTTGCTAAGAGTATAACGGCATTAAGATTATTTGATCCGGTAATTGTAGTCATTGCTGTTGTAACAGGGATATAAATAGATGTATCAGGATTTCCACCAGCGCCATTGCCTTCCGATGTGAGTGTTCCAATTACTTGAAATGTTGTATTACCGATTTGGATATATTGTCCTGTCGGGTTTGCTCCTTGACCAAACAAGTCTGTCACAGCTTGTGAACCCAATACAGCAACAGAGGCATAAGAGGTAACATCGTCATCAGTAAAAAATGATCCTTGTTGAGTATCTAATGAAAGCATTTGAGCATATGAAGGATTTACACCTTGTACGGTATAATTTCCGGTTTGTCCATTTGCTGATACTTGTTCACTATTACTCACTACTTCTGAAAAGGCAGAAATATCTGTTATCTGTTGCTCGATAGCTTGTGCATCTTCAGTTGTTAATTGCCCGGTTGGCCCTTGCCCTGCGAAAATTAAATTTGTTCCAAGCGATGAAATTTTTGAGGTAATCGCAGTTGTTGCTCCCTGGCTAACGATAAGGACAAGCGTTACTGCAAAGATACCAATAATAATTCCAAGCATGGTTAACATTGTGCGCAGCTTATTTGATTTTAGTGAAGTTAATGCTGTTATAAATATTTCACCGTAATTCATACTAATTTATCCTTTAGTAACATGAGCATTTTTCTTGTCAGTTATAATTGTGCCGTCTTTAATTTGGATAATCCTGTCTGCATAGGCAGCAATATCAGGTTCATGAGTAATAACAACGATTGTATGTCCCTGTTTATTAAGTGTTTGAAAAAATGTCATAATCTCATGCGATGTTTTTGTATCTAAATTGCCGGTAGGTTCATCAGCGAGCACAAGAGAAGGATTCATGACAAGTGCTCTGGCAATTGCAACACGTTGAATTTGTCCTCCTGAAATATTGTTGGAAAGGTTTTCTGCTTTTTCTTCTATATGGACAAGTTTTAGCATTTCCATAGCTCGAGCATGTCTTTTTTCCGGTGGAATAATGTTGCTAAACATCATTGGACGCTCCACATTCTTAATAACACTTGTACGCGGCAGGAGATTAAACGATTGAAAAACAAATCCGATTTCACGATTCCGGATTTCTGCCAGTTGATCCTCAGTATATTTCGAAATATTAACTCCGTTAAGAAGATATTCACCCGTTGTTGGAGTATCAAGCGCTCCTATAATATGCATGGTGGTTGATTTTCCGCTGCCTGAAGGGCCCATGATGGCAACAAATTCACCTTTATGGATGGTGAGAGAAACTCCTTTAAGTGCCTGGTATACAGTATCGCCAGTTTTATAAGACTTTGTAATATTATTGAAGTAAATAAGTGCCGTATTGGATTTCATAAAGCATAATCAACCTCCCAGTGAGCCAGGATTATTTTGCAGCGTTGTATTGCCAAGAATTACTTTTGTCCCTTTTTGAACGCCGCTTAACACTTCACTCCGTGTAAATCCTTGTAAGCCAATAGTTACAGGTTTAAATATCACTTTGTTATTTTTCCCAAGCACTTGTACTGCTCTCCCGTTTTCATACGGGATTACAGCAGCATTTGCAACAGTTAAGACATTCTTATGTTCTGCAGTATTAATAGTTAGATTCGCTGACATATTTGGTTTTATATTTGCATCAGCATCATCAATTGAGACAAAGACATTATACGTAATAACGCCTGAGGTATTCGTTCCATAGGTATCTTCCTGAAGTACTTTTCCTGTATATGTTTTATTTGGTACAGCACTAAAAAGAATGCTTACTGATTGTCCAATACCAGCTTTATTAATATCAACTTCACTTACCGTTGTGTGTATCGCATAACCTTTATTATTACCGATGATCAAAACCGGTGTTACTGTTGTGGTTTGTGTAGTTGTTGATATATCCGTACTACTTGTTGCAGCACTGCTCAACTGTGCAATAACTTTTGCACCTGCTAAGCCAATGATATTGTTTACAGTTCCGCTCGTTGGAGCAGTAATTGTCGCATTTTGTGTTGCTTGATAGGCAAGATAGGATGAATTTACTTGAGCTTTCGCATTTGCAATCGCAACTCCTGCTGTTTTGTATGCTTGTTCAGAAGCCTGGAAATCTTTTTGCGTTTGTGTGACAGTACTATCAATTTGCTGTTCTTCAAGAGTAGTATAATTTTTGTTTGTCGCTGGATTGGTTGTATTGTTATTTTTATAGTTCTGGTTATCAAGCGCTGTAAGATAAGCCTGTTGTTTATCCCACATAGTTGCATCCGCTGTTAGCTGATCATTTTGTGCAGTTGTAAGAGAACTCAGGGCTGATTCATAATTTGCATATGCTGCTGCTTGTTCTTGAGGTGTTGCAGTACTTGTAATGGTAAATAATTTCTCTCCCTGATTTACATGATCACCATTTTTGACATAAATTTGAGCTAATGCGCCTGTAGTAGGGGAATATACATCTGTTTCGCTTGATGGAATGACATTTCCATTTTCATTAACTAATTGGGTAATTGTTCCTTTTGAAACTGTATCAAATGTGTATTCTTGTTTCTGGCCACCGAAGAAAATATGTTTAAGAATACTTAGGATAATAAGAAAGATAATAATAACGGCAATTCGCTTTTTCCATGAGGTATGTAAAAACCATTGCCAAAAACGAACAGCTCTTTCTCTTAATCTGTTCAAGCTGTTTTTGATTTTTTTGAGCATTAATATAAGTATAACACGTAAAGTTTTTTTTTAAAAAGGTACTTGACAAATATCTTGTTTAAATATAGAATTCGATATATCGCGATATATAGGTATATATCGAAAGAGAGGAGGTGAGATGTATGTTTGATAAGCAGGATTTTATGTTAAAATTTCACGGATGGGATGAAAGAATGGCTTTCGGAAAAGGTTTTGGTCCTGGTCCAGGTTTTCCTTTTGGACCCGGTGGCTTTGGTCCACAGCGATTCTTTGAAAGAGGAGATCTGAAATTTGTCATTTTGAATCTCATTAAAGAACAACCCCGGCACGGATATGACATTATTCAGGAATTAGAAAAGAAATTTCATGGCTTTTACAATCCAAGTGCAGGGACTGTGTATCCGGTTCTACAACTTTTGGAAGATCAGGATTTTGTAACTATTGATCAGAAAGACGGTAAGAAAGTATACTCGATAACATCAGCTGGTGAAAAATATTTGGATGAACATAAAGAAGAAGTAGAGCGAATGCAATCACGAAGCGAACATTTCGGTCAATTCGGGCCGCAAATGCATGAATTACGGGAAGAAATGTTCCGTACAATGCATCCGGTTTTTCGTTTAGCGGCAAGCGGGGCATTTAACAATCCGGAAACAATGAAAAAACTTCGTGTTGCTTTGGCAAAATTCAGAGAAGAAGTTGAGATCATTGCATCAAAACAAAAAGATAAGAAGGAAGAAAAATAATGTTTTCTTTTTTACCTCAGGATAGAAAGGTTTCTATCCTGCATAAAGAGGAAAAGTAACTCTGTTAAGAATATGAAAATTCCTAAAGTACTTCATAATAAAAACTTTTTTTTGCTCTGGCTTGCTCAGGGTATTTCGAATTTGGGTGATAATATAACAAATCTTACACTCATAATTCTAATCAATGCCATCACACATTCAACTGCTTCAATTGCAATTCTTGTCATCATGATTGCACTTCCAAAGATTGTCTTTGGATTAATCGCGGGAGTGTATGTTGACCGCTGGAATCGAAAATATATAATGCTGGCAAGCGATTTTACCAGAGCATTTCTTGTACTCATTTTTATCGTTGCTGCCCTATCACATAATGTTTTATTGATCTACAGTATTGCATTTATACAATCAGCGATTGGTACATTTTTCGATCCGGCCAGAGGAGCTCTTGTGCAGGTTGTCGTACCAGAAGAACAATACATGGAGGCAAATTCTATTTCTCAAACGCTTGTTGTTATCGGACAATTCGGTGGCGCAACAACTGCAGGTTTGCTGGTAGGTCTTACGGGGCAATATACTCCGGCTTTTATTGTAGATGCACTGACATTTTTTGGATCAGTTGGACTTGTATGGTTCGTGTATTCTGAAAAAGCACGAAGTGTCCAATCAGAATATCCTAAGCATTTCCTGCATTCTCTTCAGGAAGGATTACAAACAGTAACGCATAATTCCGTACTTCTGGCAATAATAATTACGATGACAATGATGATGTTTGCTGTTTCTCCATTACAAGTTTTATTAGTACCGTTACTAACCAATGTACTTCATACTTCCCTTAAATGGCTTGGTATTGTACAGGGAGGAGATACTCTTGGAAATATTATCGCTGCAATAATTTTAGTCGGGATTGCAACTCGGGTTAGTACAAAAATATTATTTGTAATGAGTATATTCATTCTTGGTGCAGTCATTGTCGGAATTGGTATTGCATTAAATATTCCGTTTCTTTTCTTTGTTATGTTTATACTTGGTCTTATATCCGTTGCATTCCAAACAACTATCGGAACAATTATGCAAAAGACAGTAAGTAACGATGTGATGGGAAGAGTATTATCTCTTTTTGAAATGGTACCAGGCGTTGCATCAGTAGTTTCTTTAGCACTGGTTGGTGTTCTTGGCGCAACACTTGGTATCAGACAAACATTCTTTCTGGCAGGTGGTCTTATGGCATTATCAGGTGTATATGCCTGGTTCGCATTGCGAAAAGAAAAGATATAAAGAGAATGAGCGAATAATTACATAAAGGTGAAAATTTTGTATAATAAATAGTATAAGGATAATAAAGGAGCAGGAACTATGTCGGCAATTCATTTTGAAGCTAAACTATTTAACATCGGTTCATGGACCGTTTTATTACTTCCTGAAAGCGCAAGTGCGAAGCTTCCAGCACGAGCAATGACAATGGTCGCCGGAACCATTAACGGTATTCCTTTTCAAAAAGCACTTGAACCGGATGGTAGAGGAAGTCATTGGTTCAGGGTTGATAAAAATCTTCTTGAAGCAGCCAGCGCAGCTGCAGGCGATACGGTAAAACTTGAGATTGAACCAACAAAAGAATGGATCGAACCTGAGGTGCCTGCAGATTTACAAAAAGCTCTCGTCTCGTCCCCCAAAGCACAAGCTTTATGGATGGATATAACTCCAGGCGCACGTTGGGATTGGATCCGTTGGGTGCGCGCTGTAAGAACTCCGGAAACGCGTCAAAAACATATTGAGGTTGCGCTCTCAAAGCTCAACAAGGGTATGAGAAGACCATGTTGTTTTAATCGTAATCTTTGTAGCGAACCTTATGTATCGCATAATTGGCAGCTCCTCGAACAGACTCAAGCAATGGAGTAAAGACACTGATCCTGAGTAACTTTAGTGTATTTTGATTAAGTACTCACTTAATTCAACCTTCTTTCAATTCTTCGTAATAGAGAATAAGGGTTGACGTACCGTTTGCTGCATAGTACTATGTTATTGCAAGGTAGCATGTATGAATATAGGCAAGAAATCAGGACAATTAAGAAAGGGATTATTAGAATTTATCGTACTGAAAGTTATCGCGGAGCATAAAGTCTACGCGGCGGATATTCTCACGAAATTGCGAAAAACAGAATTCTCAACGCAAGAGGGGACTTTATACCCGCTTCTTAGCAAACTCCGGCGTGAAGGATTTTTGGATTATGAATGGGTAGAATCCGAATCCGGTCCACCCAGGAAATATTATGTACTCAAAGAAAAAGGAAAAGAGCAATTACGAATGTTCTATAACTATTGGAAACAATTGGATAAAGAAATCGAACAAATTGCAAAATAATATATGAAAAAAGTAATCCCCGTTAATCTCAACGGTAGAGATTATAAAATTGAAGAAGACGGTTATCAAGCTTTACATGCTTATCTAGAGCAAGCAGAAAAACGTCTCAAAAAAAATCCCGACAAAGAAGAAATTCTTAGGGATTTTGAGCAGGCAATTGCAGATAAATGTGATGTATATCTTTTGCCGCGAAAAACGGTAGTCACTACAAACGAAATTGGAAAAATTATTAAAGACATGGGGCCTGTTGCTGTTGATGAAGAAAAAGTATAGGAAAAAACAGAAACGGTGGAACCCCGGCAGAAAAAACTCTACCAGATCAAAGAAGGAGCATGGATTTCAGGAGTATGTACTGGACTTGCCGTGTATTTTAGTATCGATGTAACAATAGTACGTCTTATTTTTGTGGTTTTGACATTTTTGACACACGGGGCGTGGATTCTTGTGTATGTCATTATGATGTTTATTATTCCCTGGGCAACAACGCCTGAACAAAAAGCACAAGCCCGGGGAGAGGAATTCAGCGCGGATGAATTCTTCAAAAAATCAAGCGCGAGATACAAAAATTTCGGGAAAAACATATTCTTCCCGAATCAATTTCCGCGGAACAATTTGTAGAAAACTGGAGAATACTGCACCATCTCGGCAATAGAATCGGCGCAATATGTATCGGAGTTATCGCAGGTCTTCTTATATGGAGTTGGATATTAGCACTTATTGCACTTTTTACATCGGGTAGTGTCTGGAGTTTCACTCTTGGACTAACTGTTCCTGTATGTTTGACAGCATTTTATATAACAAGCGTTTTCTTTTTTCTTTTTTGGCCGCTGAAGTTATGGATTCGCAGTACACTTGTAAGTGCCGGATAAAGCAAAGATAATTACTCAAATGGATCAGTGTTAGTATATTTTTGAAGTAACAGTGATTTCTTTAAGGCGGTAATTACGAAGAGTGCTCAGTGTAAATATAGTCCCTGCTTTTTTTTGACCGATTTCTCTATTTATATCATCAACTCCGGCAACAGGTTTACTATTAATGGAAAGAATCAAATCTCCTTTTTCAAGTTTTGCCTGTTCTGCAGATGAACCTTTTTGAATCGAAACGATCTCAACAACTGTTGGGAATTGTAATTTAAATATTTTTTGAACTTGCACAGGAAGGGATGCTGTTTTGGCAACAATACCCAGGACTGCACGTCTCACTTTTCCGACTGTGATAAGCTCGCTCACTACCCACGTAGCAGTATTACTTGATACGGCAAGTCCAAGTCCTTGTGCCATTGCGATAATTGCGGTGTTAATACCGATAACTTTTCCTTTGCTGTCCACCAGTGGTCCACCGGAATTGCCCGGATTAAGTGGAACACTTGTTTGAATGATGTTTTCAATAAATTTCCCTTCTGAATTGCGCATTGTTCTTTCCAGTGCTGAGACAACGCCTGTTGAAACCGTACTCTGAAAACCATATGGATTTCCTATAGCAATTACAAGCTGCCCAACACGCAGTTTTTCAGAATTACCAAGTTCCGCATACGATAAATCATTCGCAAGGATTCGTACAAGAGCAAGATCCGTAGCCGGATCTTTCCCTACAACTTCTGCGGGGAATGAATCTCCGGTTGTTAATCCGACTTCAATAGTTTTTGCCTTATCTATAACGTGATTGTTGGTTAAAATAAAACCGTCAGGAGTAATAATAACGCCGGAGCCAAGCCCTTGTCCTTGCATTGTGGGGGAGGTATTTTTGTTAGTTTGAATTTGTACAACACTTGGCCCGACTTTTTCAACGACGGAAATTACCGCATTTGAATAAGCATCAAGAAGTTCTTTATCATCGTGAACAGGAGAGTGTGACAGGTTCATTTGATCTTAGTTAAATCACCGACTTAGCAATCGAAGCTTCTGTATGCTAACACTTTTTTAGAAGCATGTCAAACCCTGCAGTATAATTTTCCCAGGATGAGTTTATTTTAAATCTGAGGTATAATAGCAACATAGTTTTTAAAGACTATTATATGAAAAACGAATCTTCGCACCATCATTCCCAGGTAGAGCCTGTTTCTCTTGTTTTTTCTTTTACCGTTAAGAAAGGCAAAGAAAAACAGTTCGAGGAATGGGCGCATGAGATTACCGAAGCCGGTAAGCATTTTGAAGGTCATTTGGGAAGTAGCTGGATACGCACTTCTAATGATGCATCGAATTATATTGTAATTGTTAAATTTGTAGATATTGAAGATTCCAATAAATGGCTCAGGTCATCAATCCGAAAGAATTTACTCAAAAAAATGTATCCACTCGTCAAAGAAACCAAACCCGATAAAGTGCAGAATGTCACTGGACTTGAAACGTGGTTTACTCTCCCGGGTAGAGCAACGATTAAGCCTCCTCCTCGATGGAAAATGGTAATTGTAACAATGATAGGCATTTATCCAATAGGTCTTATTTATCAGGCATATCTTGTTCCATATTTTAAACTTCTGCCTTTGCTTTTAAGACCTGTTGCTCTTTCTTTGCTATTAACACCTCTACTAACGTATTTAATTATGCCGCAATTAACAAAATTATTCCGAAATTGGCTTTATCCCGGGAGACAATAGTAAAAAGTTATCGTACTCACCTTTATTACGCCGAACCCCGTTATGAACGAATAATTACACAAAGAGATCAATGGGGAAGGATAGTAAGCTCGAAACTGCTTCAAATACACATTTAGTTTTAGTTCATGTCGCTAAGTCATCATTTTATTTCCAAAAGAATATGTCTGAAAAAAGTTGGAACCAGATTGAAGAATATGTTTGGAAGTGGTATCCGATACTTATCGGGGTAGCTTCCATTGGAGAGGAGAATAAGAAAGTATTTACCACATAAAAGAATTGGAACAAGCAATAATGTCTTAACAAAAATTAGAATAACCTAATTTAATTCCAGGTACAAATTCGCTAGCTTGTTAAGATAACAAAAAATGAGTAGAGAGAGTAAAAAATCTTATTGTTTGTTTTTAGCATCTCCTGGTTTTTTACCTCTTCCTCCCGGCAAGTGGTCAAGCTGTTATGCTACTTCATCTCTGTTTGATCCTTTGCGTCTTCCTCCTGGTGCATCTTTTTCATTTTTGGTCTCATGCGTTTCCCATGCAGCTTCCATTTCTTCAGGTGTCCGGTGGTCTTTGCCTTCGAACTCTCCCATAGATAAAATATACATAAATTTTCACTCAATGCCAAAAGAGATTATTAAGTTGCTATATCAATCCAAATAGCTCATCAGTGGAGGTGTCCGGTAGTGAACCGGATTAGGGATAATATTACTATTACATTCTATGATTGAATGTGTTTGTTGTTAATAGTTTCATGGTATAATTTCTCCATATGTCACAACAGTTAGAGTGTGGAACCGTCGGGATGCTGTGCCATCTTTAGAATTCCGCTTTAATTTCCTCATGCCGCCTCCAAATAGGGCTAGAATAATTATTCAAATCTCATTATTCAGTTCTGGTCGATTTCTTGCAGATCTTTTATTAATGTAGTGATATCAAGTCCTTCCGGGGTTTGACGTGTTTTGCTGTTGAACCAGTCAGGGCTAAGAACAGCATATGCTTCATCCATATAGGTATTATAGAACTGCCAACTCATTGACTTCACTATTCCCCATGTAACAACATAGATATTATGCTGATCATACCCAACAGCTGGAACACAATGACCATTATTTTCATCTGGTGTAGCATCTCCTATAGGGCCTTGCGGGGGAACTACCCAGGGATTTTTTAAGAAATCCGTTCCGGGAGCAACAGCGAAATCGGGCAGTGCCAAACCAATATAACAGTTTCCGAAAAGATTGACTGCATCTTGAGCTTCCACATTATTATGAGGTTCAAGTGACACAAATGCTTGAATTTTATGGTTATCAAGTCCTGCCTGCCGCCAGAATTTAAGAACATCCAGCATATTTGCACCAGCATCTGGATTCCCATGAGCAAAGTGATTATAAAATGTAATAATGTTTTTATCAGGAATGATTACTTCATCTCCGTTATTTGCAGTCCATTCCATAATCATATGTCCAGCGGCAGCACAGGTACAATCTCCGTATGTGTCATTTCCCATCATTCCCCAACTCAATACTGGTTTTGCCCAATTCATCATTGTCGGAGGTAGTGCAAGTTTTGCTGTTAGATAAGAACCTAACCGTAATGTCCGTTTATCAAATACTGGAGGATTCTTTCCTAATTTATATTGTTTCATAGGCCCTAATTTGTATTAGTTTAGCATCATTAAAAATAATAAACAAATTTATCATAATTTTATATTGGACATGTAAGCTTTTTCAGTTGAGCTAGACAAATTCAATATTACCTATTAAAATAAAAATCAATATGCCATTTTTGTTTGGAATTAAAAGTCTATTTTCTCCACAAGATGATATCCAGGCAGAGATCATAAAAGAAGTTCAGGATGCAAAAGAAACTATACTTATGGCAATTTACGGTTTCCATTTGCCGCCGCTGACAGACTTACTAATAGAAAAACATCAACAAGGGGTAAAAGTACAGTGTATTCTGGATTTGTCCCAATCCAAAGGAAAAGCAGAAAAGTCGCAAGTTGAAAAATTAATACAAGCAGGGATTGATACAGTTATCGGTACCAGTCCAAAAGCGCAACAAATTATGCACGAAAAAGGTATGTGTATTGATGGATTACATGTTATTACCGGAAGTTATAACTTCAGTACATCCGCAGCAGAGCAGGTAAATCATATGGATTTTATTTATTCAAAAGACAGGGCAGAATGGTTTACTAACTTTTTTCATAATCTTCGAGCATGGATCATTAAGAACGAACCACAAGATCAGCCTGGAAAGGATTGAGAACAGGGGCTCTTCAAATAGTTAATCAAAAAAAACAAATTTTTGTCTTCTTCATGATATAATTTCTCCATATTTTACAACAGTTAGAATGTGGGATAGTCATCACATTGTCCCGTCTTTAGAATTCCGCTTCATTTTCGTTACTCCACAACTTCGCTATGAAAGAATCATTACAGATCGAGATCATCCAGGAAGAATAGTCAGTTCACGAGTACCATAGATACCTGCGTAGTTTTTCAGGCAGGGAATATATGCTAAAATGAACTCTATGCAGGAATATATTGAAATTCGCGGTGCTCGTGAAAACAACCTCAAAAATGTCACTTTAAAAATCCCTAAACGCAAGATTACCATTTTTACTGGAGTATCCGGTTCTGGTAAGTCATCGCTGGTCTTTGACACCGTTGCTGCTGAGGCGCAGCGATTGCTTAACGAAAATTTCAGTATGTTTGTCCGCAATTTTCTGCCACGCATCAGTCAACCGGAGGCCGACGAAATTAAAAATTTGAGCATGGCTGTCATCGTCGATCAAAAACCCTTGGGCGGCGGTCCGCACTCAACTGTCGGTACGGTGACGGATATTTCAACGGCGCTTCGTCTCATGTTCTCACGTTTCGGCAAGCCGTATGTAGGTTGGGCCAATATGTTCTCATTTAACGATCCAGCAGGTATGTGTCCTAATTGTAATGGTTTGGGACAAAAGTTGGGTTTGGATATGGACCTGGCTTTTGACATGAACAAGTCCATCAACGAAGGCGCTATCCTGTTGCCTGAATATCTCGGCACAAACAATTGGAGCCTGGAAATTGTCAAGCATTCCAAACTGTTTGACAACGATAAGAAACTCAAAGATTTCAATCAAAAGGAGCTCAACGATCTGTATCATTCTAAGCCGATTCCAACCGATGCAATGAAAGGTGTTAAGTTGAAATTTGAAGGCGTGGTCGATAAGTTTGTACGCAAATACCTTATTGAACGTGATTATCGGACAATGTCGGAGCGCACACAGAAGACGATAGGGCCATTTGTATCAATGGGGACATGCGAACTGTGTCACGGTGCGCGGCTCAATCAAAAAGCGTTGGCATGCAAAATCGAAGGCCGCAATATTTCAGATTTTAGCGCCATGCAAGTAGATAAACTTATCGAAGTGATCAGAAAGCTTGATTCGATAGAGAATCACACATTAATTAGAACAGTACTGGATCGCCTTTCAAATCTGATGGAAATCGGTCTCGGTTACCTCAGCCTTGATCGCTCAACAGACACGCTTTCTGGCGGTGAGTCTCAACGTGTTAAGTTGGTAAAGCATTTAAATGGTAGCCTTGTGGATGTGATGTACATTTTTGATGAACCAGGTGTGGGATTGCATCCTCGTGATGTCCATCGTTTGAACGAGTTGCTTAGAAAACTTCGCGATCAAGGTAATACAGTTATCGTTGTGGAGCATGATCCTGATGTTATTAAGGCCGCTGATCATATCGTGGATATCGGGCCGTTAGCTGGTATAGGTGGTGGCAAAGTAGTTTTTGAAGGTACTTATTCAGAATTATTGCATGCAAAGACGTTAACAGGTAAGCATCTGAAAGACCAGACACCGATAAAGAAAGAATTCCGTAAATCCACAGGTAAATTGATTGTCAAAGATGCCTATGTAAATAATTTGCAGCATGTCACTGTTGCTATCCCGACAGGGGTTTTCACCGTGATTACGGGAGTCGCCGGTTCAGGCAAAAGTTCGCTGATCCATCAGGTATTTTTGAAACAGCATCCAGATGCTATTGTTGTCGATCAAATGCCGGTCGGCACTTCCAACAGATCCAATCCTGCCACGTATATCGGTATCTTTGATGTTATCCGTAATGCCTTTGCTAAGACAAATAAGGTGGATGCAGGATTGTTCAGCTTCAATTCAAAGGGTGCATGTGATAACTGTAAAGGTGCTGGTTTTCTTACTCAAAATCTCGGGTTTCTTGATAACGCTAAAACACCCTGCGATGTTTGTGGTGGTAAGCGTTTCAAGGACGAAGTGCTTACCTATAAATATAATGGTAAATCGATAACTGAGGTGCTCGATCTGACCATGTCTGAAGCCAGCAAATTTTTCGATTTGCCGGAGATTGCTGGGCATTTACAAGCGCTTAATGATGTGGGGCTGGAGTATCTAACGCTAGGCCAGCCTTTAAGCACGCTTTCCGGTGGTGAATGCCAACGTATAAAACTCGCTAATGAATTGCATAAAAAAGGGAGCGTCTATGTTCTTGATGAGCCGACAACAGGATTGCACATCTCAGATATAGTTCGCTTGCATAAACTTATCGACCGGCTGGTGGAGGATGGCAACACTGTGATCACTATAGAACATAATGTAGATGTCATTCGTCAAGCGGATTGGATTATCGATCTTGGCCCTGAGGGAGGAGACAAAGGCGGTAGAGTTATGTTTGAAGGCACGCCGGCTGAATTGGTAAAAAGTAAGACAGCGCTCATCGCCGGGTATCTTTAATCTTACTGTTATTAATAAATATTTGCTGCATGATATAATTCCTGCATATGTCACAATTAGAATGCGGGACGTTCATCACCTCGTCCCATCTTTAGAATTCCGTTTCAGTTTTTAGTATAATATCTTCTCTTATGAGAGAAAGACTGGAAGCAGTAGTGGGGGATCACAGCATTTATGCAGCCCGGAGACAGAAATATAACACCGGAGCAAAAATTCCCTTTAGAACATCACGAAATCCTTTAGAATTATCCCCAAGCCAAACACGGGAGGTGGGGACAATTGGCAAAGATATTGCAAACTATTTTTTAGCAGTAGATGTGCTTTATCGTACTGATGAACGTGTGCGGGCAATGCTTGATACCGGAAAACCGGAAATTTTCCTAACAGATGATTCCCGGCCTTCACGATATCTCTTTGTTAGACCTGATATTATCATCACGCCCCAAGGATTTACTATTTGCGAAGTTGAAACATCACCTTTTGGTCTAGCGCTTTCTGAAGTATTGAATCGTGGATACCGGCAGGAAGGGTTTGAAACACTGGTTGGCGACAATGTACTTGCCGAACACGTACAAGCACAGACTTCTGTTAAAGGGAATATTGTGTATAGTACAAAAACGAAATCATATGCTGGGCAGATGACGTTTCTTGCGGATGAACTCTTTTCCGGTGAAGGGAGAAATTGGCAAGCGCATCATACGTCGGAGATGATAGGACAGCCAGGAAAAGATATGTACAGAGGATTTTATCTTGCAGAATCATTGACCGATCCGGATGTTGCCACCGTATTGGATAGCCAAATGGCAAATGGTGGAGTATTGCTCCCTTCGCCAACTCCTCATATGGAAGAAAAAGCCAACTTGGCACTCATCTGGGATAAAAGATTTGAAGAGTATTTTAAAAGGGAATTAGGACAGGGCGCATTTGATCATCTTCGTGAGGTGATTCCACCGACATGGGTTGTAGGGTATGAGGAGTTTTTTGCACCGGGAATGCCACATGGGCTAAGTACTTCTGTTGATCTCGCAACTCTTTCGAGAGCAAGGAGAGCATTTGTGGTAAAGCCTTCAGGTTTTGGGACAAATACTTCATGGGCGGAGGGAGTAAAATTGTTGCATGAACAATCAGCAGCGAATGCCTCTGCTATCCTTCAGGGAGCTGCTCAAGATGCGTCAGGATTGCACGTGATTCAGGAATTTAGAAGGGGAGTAAAAGTTTCGATGACCTATGAAGGAGAAAATGGTCAAGATATTCCTATGCAGGCGAGGATTCGTTTGACACCATATTATTCTGTCGCACCGGGTGATGAGGGAAGACTTGTGGCAATAAAAGTAACCGGATGTGAACATACTGATTTCATCCACGCATCATCATCAAGTATCAACACCGCAGTCACAGGACCAAACGGGCGATAGGCCAAAACCAGCTGGTTCATAAAATTTCAATAGCTCTTTATATAGCAATTTTATACGAAGACTGCTATACTTCTTCTACTATTTGAGCTCAAAATAAGTCTAATTTGCCAGTAGATTCAAAGCAACACTTTACTCATAGATTACAAACACTTTCTCAAGTTGAGGTACCAGATTTTCCAGCGGAATTTGTAGGATGGACTGATACTCTAGGGCAGCAAGTGCAATTTCAACCTCAAGTTTAGAAATATTTTTAAAGTTAGTTTCGTTTCTTTCTACTTCTTGCTATAATCTCTCCATATGTCATCCTTAGGTTGTGGAATTGTTGGTCTGCCGAATGTGGGGAAATCTACGTTGTTTAATGCTTTGTTGAAAAAACAGCAGGCACTGGCTGCGAACTATCCTTTTGCGACTATTGAACCAAATGTCGGAGTCGTACCTGTTCCTGATCCGAGACTTGAAGTACTTGCGAAGATTACACAGGAAGAAGATAAGCTATCAAGTTTGCCGCCGCTTAAAAATGCACTCATCGAATTTGTAGACATTGCGGGTCTTGTGAAAGGCGCGTCGGAAGGGGCAGGTCTGGGGAATAAGTTTCTTTCGCATATTCGAGAAGTCAAGATTATTGCACATGTTGTCCGGGTTTTTGAAGATCCTGATGTCATAAAAGAGGGAGCAGTTGATCCGAAATCTGATTATGAAGTTATCAGGACGGAGTTGATAATTGCTGATTTGCAAACCGTTGAAAAGCAGCAGGAGAGTAAAGCTGTAAAAACAGATCCAGTGAAGAAATCCGCGGTTGAGAAATTATATAAAGGACTCAACGAAGGGATGTCAGCATCCAGTATCTATCTTACAGCTGAAGAACGCGGATCGATACATGATCTTTTTTTGTTGTCCAACAAACCTGAAATAATAGTTTTGAATGTTTCAGAAAACGATTATTCTCCTGAAGCGGTTGTAAGATTGATTAGCGAATACAGCAAATTACTTCAACAATCCGAGGAAAAATTTGTTGTCATTTGCTCCAAAATTGAATCCGATGTCGCAACACTTTCGGATGAGGAACAGAAAGATTATTTACATGAATTGGGTTTTGAAACATCGGGTTTGGAAAGATTAATTCAAAAAGCCTATGATGAACTCGGTTTAATTTCTTTCCTGACAGCAGGGGAGAAGGAAATAAAAGCATGGACTATAGAAAAAGATCTGGACGCACAACATGCAGCAGGAGCAATTCATACCGACTTTATTAAAAAATTTATCAAAGCAGAAGTTATCGCATATGAGGAGTATGTTGCAGCCGGCGGACGGAAAAAGGCGAGAGAACTTGGAAAAGCAAGTCTGGAAGGAAAAGAGTATCTTGTAAAAGATGGAGATGTGATTGAGTTTAAAATCGGAAGTTAGAATTTGGATAGCAGGATTAAAGCTCTACAGTTATTATAAACTCTGTTGAGGGGTTTTCCTACTTGAGATATAGTTTAAGCCTGTGATAAAATACACTTCATGAGAACATATGAATTAGTTTTTGTTGTTAAGCCTTCCATTAAAGAAGCAGATAGAAAAAAACTTGTTGAACAAGTTAAAGATTGGCTTGGGGAAATTAAGATTACCAAAGAAGAAGATTGGGGGCAGAAAGCACTTGCATATCCAATCAAAAAGCAGGATTCAGGGCATTATTTCATGATGCAGCTTGAGGGAGAGACTTTTCCTGCAGGTTTTGAGACAAGACTTATTCAGAATAACAATATATTGAGACATTTGTTGTTGAGAACGAAGTAGGGAACGGGGAACAGAAATTAAATATTTCTTCCGGATCCCTGTTACCAATTCCCTTCAACCTGATTATGGCGAGAAGTTTAAATAGAGTACAATTAATCGGAAATTTAACACGTGATCCGGAATTACGGTATACACCCAATGGCAATGGTGTTTGTACCTTTAGTATTGCAACAAATCGTTCCTGGACAACAGATTCGGGTGAGAAGAGGGAAGAAGTAGATTTCCACCGGATTGTTGCCTGGAATAAATTGGCTGAGTTGTGTAGTCAATTTTTGGTCAAAGGTCGTAAAGTGTATGTTGAAGGAAGGCTTTCGACAAGAAATTGGACAGGACAGGATGGGACTCAGAAATCAACAACAGAAGTTGTGATTGATGACATGATTCTTTTAGATAGTAAACCGTCCGGAGGAGCATCAAGTCAACCGGCAAGACGGTCCGAAGAATTTAATGAGCCTGATGGAGAAACGCCTGAAGAACATCAGGAAAAACCTAAAAAGCAGGCAAAGAAACAACACGAAGAAGAAAAAGTGGAAGAGCCGGAAAATGGTGACGAAGAAGTCTCACCGGATGATATACCTTTTTAGGGAACAGGAAGCAGGGGAAATAGTATGGCTGAAAAACGAAGAATACAAAAAAGAAAAATAACAGTACCAAAAGAGTGCTATTTCTGTGTGCAGAAGAAAGATCCATGGTACTCTGATGTCGCAAGTTTACAGAAATTTGTAAGTGACCGGGGTAAAATTATTGTCAGAACCAGATCGGGTCTTTGTGCCAAACACCAACGTCAACTGACAGTTGCCATAAAGCACGCAAGACATCTTGCTCTTTTACCATTTGTCGCTCGAGATTAAAAAGATTTTCCATTGTCTATATGACTGCTCTGCCTATCGATCTTCCAAAAGATTTTGTTTCTCTTATAAAACAAGGTGATACTGTAACAGCCGGTCAAATCCTCGCAAAAAAAGATGCACCACAGGATGAAATTGTTAATATCATGCAGGCACTACATGTCACGCGAAAAGAAGCAAAAAAAGTTCTTAAAAGAGCTCCCGGTGAAAGGATAAATCCAGGAGACATCATTGCAGTTAAAAAAAGTATGTTTGGTAAAGTTAAGGGAAAAATTACCAGTCAAATTTCAGGAACCGTTCTCCGTTACGAAAGAGACACAGGGAATTTAGTTGTGCGGACTGATATAGCGCCTTCTTCATTGGAATTAATTTCTCCGGTTGCCGGTACCGTAACTTTGTGTAATAATAAAGAAATTCGTATTGAAACAAAAGATGCTATTGTTTCGGACGGGGTGTCTCTTGGCACAATAGGAGAGGGAAGACTGTACATTTTGAAAGAATCGTTTGAAGAGAATGGTTCCGACAACGTTCTTTATTATCTTGATAGCCGCGTGGAAGGAAAAATCGTTTTTATTCATACCATTACACGTGATATGATTATCAAAGGTGACAGTATAGGCGCAGCAGGTTTTTTGGGAACAAAGATCGCCGATGAAGAAATCAGCTATTTACAAAGAAGTGGGATCAGGATACCTGTATTAGAAGTTTCGGATGAATTTATACCCCATCTTCGGGAATGGGAAAATAAAAAAATAATGATTGATATCAGAAATAAAGCGATAGTATTACGGGAATAATTTTCAAATTTTTATGAAATCAGATAAGATACGCATTGTTGTTATTGTTATTATCACGTTTTTGGTAGGGTATTATGCTGGTATAACAAATATCGCTTTTGAATGGGGTCATTTTCAACCGGATATTCTAGTCTCAAGTAAAGAACCGCCACCATCTGATCAGTACATGAACACCACGCTTATGTGGAATGTTTTGGATAAAATTGAAACACTTTATTACGATAAATCCGCAATTAACGCCAATAACTTACTAAATGGTGCTATTACCGGCATGGTGAACAGTTTGGGTGACCCTTACACAATTTATTTACCTCCTCAACAAAACTCCAATTTTCAACAAGGTCTGGCGGGGCAATTTGATGGAATCGGCGCAGAACTGGCGATGAAAGGGAAAAGTGTTATTGTAGTTGCTCCAATAGTTGGAAGTCCTGCGAGTAAAGCAGGAATTAAGGCTGGAGATACTATTATCAGTGTAAACGGGAAATCAATTAGCGGTATAGATCTTACTACTATTGTTAATGAAATCCGTGGTCCCAAAGGTACAACAGTTACACTGACAGTTGAGCATAGCGGTAGTAGTATACCTGTTAATATACCAATCGTACGTAATGTCATTACCGTTAAGAGTTTGGCTTCCTGGACCAGAAAAGTCAGCGAGATTCAAGGTATTAATCATAACGCAGATGGACTTTCTCAGGCGGCAAACGATAAAATTATTTATATCCGATTGTCAGAATTTGGTGGCAACACTAATTCAGAATGGCAGCAGCTTGCCGGATCGATAAGTAAACAGGTGAAGACGGATAAGAGTATCAAAGGAATTGTCCTGGATTTGCGGGATAATCCGGGCGGGTATTTAACGGATGCGATATATATCATATCGGAATTTGTAAAGAGTGGTACTGCCGTTATGCAGGAAGACAGCAATGGACAAAAGACTGCTTATCCTGTGAGCGGAAAAGGGTTATTAACGAATGTTCCGGTGGTTGTATTAATAGATAAAGGATCTGCATCAGCAGCTGAGATCGTTTCCGGAGGACTTCGTGATAACAATCGTGCAGTACTGGTTGGAGAAAATTCTTTTGGAAAGGGGATAATAGAAGAAGAATTTGATTTGGGCGGTGGAGCAGGACTTCACGTAACTGTCGCAAAATGGTTGACGCCTGATGGTACATGGGTGGGAAATGGCAAAGATGGAAAAGGACTGACACCGGATTACATAGTCCCGCTTAATCCGAAAGATCCAACTCATGACACACAGCTGGAGAAAGCTGTAGAAGTATTGGTCAGTGAGTAAAATAATACGAATCGGTTTAAATTATTAGTTCGAATGAATGCAAATATAATATAATTTTTTATTTGGATTTATTCGGATTAATTATCAGGAAATATTCGTGTTATGAAAAAGTTACTTATTTTAATTGCAGTTTTGATCGGCTTATTGATTCTTATCAGTGCCGGACAACAGTACTTGCCTTCACTTTTTCAGAACGGATCTCTAGATATTGCAACCCAGTCCGGACAGCCGGTAAAAGTTGAAACTGAAGAATCAATAACGATAAATATTGTCAAAAAATTCGGCCCATCTGTTGTTACAGTAACCGGCACGGAATCGCAGCAAGAACAACAGCAACAGGATCAAAATTCGCCATTTGGCTTCGGTCTTTCACCATTTTTCGACATTAGTCCTGGACCTCCCAGTATATCTGAAGAACCTGATAATAACGGTCCTGAATCAATCGGATCAGGATTTATTGTTTCCGGCAACGGGATGATTGTAACCAACAAACATGTTGTTTCAGATACAAGTATGACGTATCAGGTTGTTACAAGTGACGGCAAAAAATATGATGTGAAGAATATTTATCGTGATCCTCTGAATGATGTTGCTCTTTTGAAAATTGATCCGAATCAAAATAGTGGAGAAAAATTAAATCCGTTAACATTAGGTGATTCGTCCAATTTACAAGTAGGACAATATGTCATTGCGATTGGTACAGCGCTTGGTGAATTGCAAAATACCGTAACAACCGGTGTTGTCTCGGGACTTGGTCGAGGAATCACTGCAGGAAGTCCCTATGAGGGTTCTGTTGAACAACTTAATGATGTTATTCAAACAGATGCCGCAATTAATCCGGGGAATAGCGGCGGTCCACTATTTAATTCTTCAGGTCAGGTAATCGGTGTCAATACGGCGGTTTCTCAGAACGGTCAAAATATCGGATTTGCAATTCCTGTTAATGTCATAAAAGATGCGTTACAAAATTTCCAGCAAAACGGATCAATTAAAAGACCTTTCCTTGGTGTTTCGTATACAATGTTGTCAAAGAATTTAGCAATCCTTAATAATTTACCACAAGGAGCATATATCCAGGATATACAACAGGGATCACCCGCAGATAATGCAGGCTTACAACAAGGGGATGTCATAGTGAAAATCGACGGGCAGCAAATCAATGATAGTAATAGTCTCTCCGATGTGATTGCCAAAAAGAAAGTTGGGCAGACAATAACAATTACAATTTATCGCAACAATAAAAATCAGGACATACAAGCAACACTTGTTGCGGCTCCGCAACAATAAATAACAAAATGGTACTTGCAAAATCAATCCGGATCAGTTTATAATACTGTCATGGCAACAAAAAAGACCACCCAAAAAACAACAACTAAAAAATCAACAGCAACAAAAGCTACAACAAAAAAAGCTCCTGTCAAAACCTCTCCGAAAACAACATCTGCTAAACCAGCAGCATCAAAAACAAGTGCACTAAAATCAACAACAGTTATCCCTTCTCCAAAGACTGAAACCGAAAAACAACCAAAAACACAAACGACTCAACAAATCGTAACAGTTAAAAGAAGATATCTTATTCTCATTATTGTTATTGTGCTTCTCGGCGCCATACTTTATTATTGTCGTGGATTATTGGTTGCAGCCGTTGTAAATGGACAACCAATCAGCCGTCTTGAAGTTGTACAACAATCTGAAAAACAAAGCGGGAAACAGACACTTGATACCCTGGTGCGAGATGCACTTATCGAACAGGAGGCCAAAAAAGAAGGTGTTACTGTTAGTGATCAGGAAGTTACCTCCCAAATCGCTACTTTGCAATCAAACTTACAAAAACAGGGACAAACTCTTAATGATGTATTGTCTCAGCAGGGGATGACGATGGATGATTTGCGAAATCTTATTCGTCTGGATCAATTGGTACAAAAAATGGTTGGGAAAAATATAAAAGTAAGTGATAAAGAAGTAAATGATTATATTAGCCAAAATAAATCATCCTTGCCACCGGGTCTTAGTGGTAATGCATTGAAGAGTCAGGTAAGAGCACAATTAGTCCAACAAAAAACAAACGCGGCTGTTCAGACCTGGCTTACAAACCTTCAGAATAAAGCAAATATTGTCTACTTCGTCCAATATTAAATAATCCGTTTATTCTCCTCTTGACAGTTATCCTTGATACTATTGTACTATAGTTATAGGGAAGGTTTTTACAAAAATCTTCTTCAAGATATGAAAAAGAAAACTGTCCGAAAGACTACAAAATCACGATCAGTTTCGCGAACAAAAAAAGGTACAAGTAGAGGAGTATACGCAACTGAACATGATTTTATTATTATAGTAGGCGGTGGACTCGTTGTTCTTCTCTTAACTGCTTTTATGTTGCTCATGACATAATTTTATCTTTTTTCTGTTCGCCGGATTTTTCAAAAATTGCCTCAATATATTATAAATATCCAAATCAAAAGTAACTTTATCTGATTGTTTATCATTTATATTTCCTTCACTATCTACATGTGTAGTTCCCAGATAGCACCAGTTATCAATAGCAAAATATTCATTTTTTCCTTGTAAGCCGAATTCATCATAAATTCCTTCACTTTCTTGTATAAGAATTGCTCCTTTAAAAGGCCAGGGGAGTATTTTACTTTCAGAAAATGCGATTTGGAGTTTGAGATTATAAAGAGTGACATTCTCTTTTCCGATACAGGCACCTTTACAGCGATTAAGCCGGTGTGCAAAACACGCGTCGTTTGTTTTCTCAAGCCCCAAAAGTTTTTCACACAACATATGTTGTTTTGCAAGATCGGCAAGTGTTGCTTTTGCTTGTTTGCGGGATCTGTAAAAACCGAGAAACTCATGTAACATATCGGCATTAATAGTGGTAATTGGTTCGAGATAACATTCATCATATCCGAATTTATTTTTTCTTTTTTTAACGGTAATCAGTTCATGTTTTATCCGTGATTTTTTATTATAAATCGGGAGAAGTTCTTTGATAAGTTGTGATTCAAGGAGCAATGCCCCCAATTCTCCTGTAGTTGGTATTGTTTCGATTCTTTTAATTTGTTGGGTGATATGCATTTCGGTTGTTGAAGAAATGTCCGAAGAAAAATGAGAAAGAACACGATTGCGGATGTTGATACTTTTACCGACATAGAGAGGAACGGTCTGTAGAAATTTTTGACTGTCAGATAATTTGAGTATCCCGGTTTCTGTTTTGGGTTGATCACCATAGAAAATATACACTCCCGGTTTCTCTGGTAGCTTGTCCAATTCTTCCATCGGTAGATTAATCGGCATTGAAGGCTTCTTCATTGTTTTTGATAATGCTTCTTCAAGTTTTTTTGCCGGCAAGGCTTTAAGAAGTTGTTGATAAAAAGCAAAAAGTACTTGTGCATCATCAAACGCCCGATGACGATTTATACATTGTATATTGCATTCACTAATTACTGCATCCAGATTATGTCTTTGCCAGTGGGGGAAAAGGATTCGTGAAAGTCTTACAGTGCAGAAATGTTTGGCAGAATAGGTGATGTTCTCGCGTAAAAGTTCATGTTTTAAGAAAGCATAATCAAATCGTACATTGTGAGCAACAAATGTGCAATCTTCAAGCATTTCAAGAATGTCATCTTTTATACTGCGAAATGTCGGCGCATTTTCAATTTCCTGTTCCGTAATACCAGTCAACATTGTAATTTCTTTGGGTAGATAGGATTGCGGATTGACGAGCGATTGAAAAGTCCTGACCAGTTGATTGTTTTCAACTCTAAGAATTCCTATCTCAATAATACGATCATAAGAAGATCGTGTCCCTGTGGTTTCTATATCAACAAATGCGAGTTTACCAGGCAGCATAAGTATCACTTATTATAGCCGGTAACTTTCTTTTTGCAAACTCAACAGTGCATAGCAGGAGGTATGCATTTAGATATAATAATGGACTTTTAGCGTTTTCTATCGTATTGTTGGTACTTTCAATTATTACATATCCAAATATTCATAAATATTCCCATTCTCACAAAAAAGAAAACAGAAAATTTCCAGCTCAATTTTTGCAAAATCGTTTGTTGACAGTTTTTGTCAACAGAGATATAATTAAAAAATAGTTTTCTCTTACAAAAAGGTACATTTTTTGTAAGAGAAAGTAGAAAAGATTTATGACTTCAGCAGTACAGGAAATGGATCCACAGCAGAGGAGGAGAATAACCACAATTTCTGATGCGGCTGGAGATGGAGGAGCGCTACAAGCATTACCAAGACTTAGTTCCGTCGGAAAAATGACTGAAATTGTTGATTTATTTAGATCCAGAGGGGTTTCGATGGTCTATGCAAGACCTGGTGTTGAAGCGACCTTTCAGGCTCGTGAACCTGGTTCTTTAATAACAGTAGGAATGATAAAAGGACCTGAAGGAGATCCTGGAGATCCGAAACTATTGGTAAAAATAACGGAAGATCCAGGAGAAAGAGAGATGAGGGATTCAGGAAGAAGAGAAACGCCAGGACTAGTTGACAGCCATTTTTTGTTAAATCCAGGATTAAATGAACGAGCTGATGGTAGTGTCCAACTTATCCAACCTGTTTCATATATAAGACCTGTATATGAAGAAAAGGTCGTACCACCTGTAGGAAAAGAGGTAACTATTATAACACTTGGTGGAAGGGGTGTAATCGCGGTGGATTTTTTTGATCCTGATGAAGCTTTGGGACCCTATGCAACTGAGCCAGAGATAGTAAGAAGAGAGAGTTTAATGAAACTAGCACAAAGAGCACCGGCTCGAGACCAAAGAGTGTCTCATGGGAGTGAGCTAAAGGATCCTTATCGAGGGATAAGGGGATATATTGAAACTCTTTCTTCATAGATTTCCAGGTTCAGGTATATCCCCGGCAAGAATCCCGGGTAAATTTTTCCATGATTTGTTGATTCGGTGATCCGTCATTCTGTCTTGTGGAAAGTTATATGTTTTGATTTTTTCGGATCTGTCGCCGCGGCCTACTTGAGTTAATCTGAGTGACGCTATTTCTTCTGTACGTTTGGCGATTTCCTGTTCCCACAATTTCGCACGAAGTAATTTCATCGCAATTTCACGATTTTGATTTTGTGATCTTTCTACTGAAGTAGTGACGACAATGCCGGAAGGTTTGTGTTTGATTCTCACAGCAGTTGAAACTTTATTTACGTTTTGCCCGCCGTGACCTCCTGAACGGAATGCTTCAAATTCAATATCATCAGGGTTGATATGTAAATCAATATCTTCAAGTTCCGGAAGAATGGATATTGTTGCAGTTGAGGTATGAACACGACCGCGTTTTTCAGTTGCAGGAATTCTCTGTACTCGATGGACACCTGCTTCATGTTTGAAAACACCGAAAGCACCGTTTTTTCCTGAAATTTTAATCACATTCTCTTCAAGTTGTTCTACCTGAAATCCTTTTTTTTGCGCAGCACGGATATACATATTCAGTAGTTCTCCGGCCCATAATTTTGCTTCATCCCCGCCAGCAGCGCCACTTACTTCGAGAAGAATATTTCGTGAATCATAATTCTTTTCATTTTTTGTATTTGAGGAATTTATACTTTCTTCAATTTCCTTTTTTTGTTTTTCCAATTCTTCAATTTCTTCTTTTGCCAATTCTGACATGGCAGGATCATCCAAAAGCAATTTAGTCTCTTGGATTTTGTGTTCAAGTTCTTCAATTTGAGTATAACGATAGTCAGCCATAAATTAAGTATTTAGTATCAAGTATAAAGTATTTTTGTTATTAACAGGAAGTGTTTATCATAAAAAAGCGTCTGAAGTAGAATGAGTGTGGGCTGCTATTTGAGGCCCATGAGCATTTCGCGGAGAGATTTGGGTCCTTCTTGTTGTTGCTTTTTTTCTTCAACTTTTTTGGTAACAACTTTTTTATAATCAACAGCCTTTTTCTGTTTGGTTTGGAATTTCTGAATGCGTGAAGCTGTATCAACAAATCGTTGTTCGCCTGTATAAAAAGGATGACATTTATAACACAACTCGACGTGGATTGTTTGTTTGGTTGAACCGACGGAAAATTTGTTACCACAAACACACACTACTTGAGCATCTGTATAATAAGTCGGATGGATATTAGCTTTCACGGATTATATTATACAAGAATTACGGGCCTGATTCAAGCCATGGATCAACAGGATGGTGAAACGGATGATAGCGCATTCGTACCTCAGCAATGAAAAGTCCCAGGAAGACAAAAAGACTTCCAAGAAGATACGCAAACGTAATTTGTTCGTGTAATAGCGGGAGAGCAACCAGGGCTGTAATTATCGGGCCGAGATACATAAAAATTCCTATCTCGTCTGTTTTAAGGTTTTTAACAGCATAGTTGTAAAAAATTTGACCGAGAATGGAGGAAAAGACTGCTCCATACATAATTCCAAAACTTCCACGGAAATCCAACGTCATAAGTGAGTGGGTTGCAAGTTCTTCGAAAATAAATGGTGGAAAGAAAGTAATCATTGCAAGAAAAAACATCCAGAAAATAATAGTTGATGAGGCATAGGGAAGTTTGAATTTTTTCAAAAGAAGTGTATAACTGACAAGAGAGAGTACAGACAGGATAAAACAGGTATTTCCAAGGATTGATCCATATAAGGGTAAGTGATCGGTAGGACGCAAGATGACAATGATAATGCCTGCCAAACTTATTAATGTTCCGGTAACTATTTTCTTTTTGGGGATTTCATGAAGGAAGATGATTGAGCCAATGACAAGAAATATCGGCATGGTTGAGGCAAAAATTGGTGCATTAATACTCTGGGAAAGCGAAAGTCCCAGGTAATATAATCCGATATTGCATGTAATACCTGTTATCGTAAGCAAAAGAATCTTATAAAAATCTTCGAATTTAATCGTTATTCTGCTTCGAACCATTGGCCACATAATAAGTGTCGCAATAAAAAACCTGAAGAAGAGAAGTGTAAAAGGAGGTGTTTCCTGCATTGCCCATTTGAGTAGGGGAGCAGAAGAGCTCCATATAATAGTACAGAGAGCTACAGCTAACATCGCTGAATGGTGCTTGGACAGATGCATAGGCAGATGTGAATTTTTAAACTGAAAGTTCTTTTTTATTCAGTCCGGAAACTAATTCTTGTATAGTAAGTTGTTTTTGTTCTCTTGTTTTCATATTTTTTATTGTTACAATATTTTTTTCGGATTCTTCCTGGCCGATAATTACAACATACGAAATTTGCTTTTGATCAGCGTATTTTAATTGTTTCTCAAGAGGATTTTTTTCTTTGACTTCGCCAAGATAAATCTCAGTGTTGATGTTTTGTGCACGGAGTTTTGCAGCAACATCAATTGATTTTTGTTTCAATTCTTCCGAAAAAATTGTGACAAGAATAGTAGTCGATGAGTCAGTAACTTCATCGGGGAAAAGTTTGAGTGCTTCCATTGCTTCAAGTATTCTGTCAAAGCCAAGTGCAAAACCAACAGCCGGGATTTGTCTTCCGGCAAATATTCCGATGAGGTTGTCATAGCGTCCACCACCACAAACAGAACCGACATCATAACTCTCAATTTCGATTTCAAAAATAAGCCCAGTATAATAATCCAATCCGCGCGCAAGAGTAGGAGAGAATTCAGTAATATTTTTATTAATTCCCAGTTTCTCTAAAGATGTAAAGATTTGAGACAGGTAGAGAGTAGGTTGTCTATGTTCGACTTCCAGCATGATTTTTTCTGCAACTTCTTTTGAAAATCCATCTTTTATCAGTTCGTTCAGCACACCAGTTTTACCTATTTTTTTTAACTTATCAACTGCCCGGATTATCATCAGGTTCTCTTTTTCGGAAAGTCCTTCTACATCGTTGGCAAATTTTAAATTCTCTCTATCATTTATTAAAATTTTAAAATCTTTAAACCCAAGTTCTTGTATACACCTTCCAGCTGTTGCTATAATCTCAGCATCAGCAAGTGGTGAAGAGGATCCGACGATATCGCCGTCACATTGTAAAAATTCTCTATATCTGCCTTTTTGTGTATTTTCCGCCCGCCACACAGGCTGAATTTGATAACGTTTGAATGGTGTAGCTAATTCATTTTGATATTGTGCAACGACGCGGGAGAGGGGAACAGTTTGATCATATCGCATGGCGACCCGGCGCTTGCCATTGTCTTCAAAACGGTACATCAATTTATCTCCTTCCTCACCATATTTTCCGGTAAGAATTTCTTCATATTCAAGAGTCGGAGTCTCAAGAGGTTCAAATCCGAAGGATTCAAAGACAGATTTGAGTTGACTTATAACATATTGTCTTCTTCTTGCTTCCCGGGGCAAAAAATCTCTAAAACCTTTTAAAGTTTGTGCCTTTATCATGTTCTAATGATAGCATATTATTGAAAAATTAAGGAGAGATATTAAGAAAGATTTATTGCATTAGTCATTCACCCTTTGCATAGCTTTTACAGTTCCAGCTGTTATAAGAAGTGCGGCCTGACCTAATAATTGCAGGATCGTCCAAAGTGGACTACTTTTATCAATCGGCTTTCCGTCTTCTTCAGCTTGGTGTGTAATTCGATCTATCATATTGTTAATAAGCTCATTCGGATCAAGACTAAGACCAGCTGTGGCCCACTCTGCCGGATTTGCTCCTGCTATTAGTTCCTGTTGTCCTGCTAATCTTGATAAGATATCTTGTGCTACATCAGAATGTTCTACCATCGCATCAAGTAGCTCTTTACCCGGTCCGTTGCTGGTATTCAAGTGTGACCCCTCAAGTATACTCTTTGTGTTAGCACGTACTGATGTCGGATCAGTATCTCTATTTGTTTCGTCTGCATCAACTACAGGGGAATCAGTTTGCTCTCTTTTTTGAACTTCCGTAACTGCTTTGTCCATAACATTTTCATAAAAGGCTTTAAGTGCTTCCTCGTTCATACCAGTCATATTATCTCTTTTTAAGAGTTCTGTTGTTAAGACATGGGTATATATTGAATTCTCTCCGCCTTTTCTTGCTTCAGCTTCTCGATCTTGACGTAATTGAGCTTCTTGCGCCTTTTCTTGTGCTTTTTGTTTAGCATTTGCTCGTTCTTTTTTTATTTCATAAGCGTCCAGGACTTCCATTTTTATTCTCATTAACGTTGCACCATCAGGTTCCAATCCGCCTTCGGTGAGTTTCCCCATCCTTGCAGTAAGTGCATTTATATATCCCTGTTCGCGCATCGTCTCATTGTCTTTAGCTTTTCTTTTCTGTTCGGCCGTTACAGGTTCGCCGCTAATGGCACGAGATAAAAGACTTCTCTCAATAAGTTTGGATTTCAGTCTGCCTGGTTTTTTGTTTTCAAGGTTTCTATCAAGCAATTCTTGTGTAAGTGCATTCTGAAACTCCCAGGTGTTTCTCATGCCTCTTCTTATTTGTCTAGCGGAAGGTTCTTTATATTTGACCTCTTTGGAGGGTCCTTGTGGATCT
>Ga0364867_10141_pt1 | contig 47867 bp, 52 predicted proteins | sample ExccelAu500001D4_3_FD_206915 | JGI IMG/M metagenome (GOLD analysis project Ga0364867, IMG submission 206915) | Enriched cells from Trout Bog Lake Hypolimnion, Wisconsin, USA - BchlTB.Aug13.5000.01.D4 | ecosystem: Environmental > Aquatic > Freshwater > Lake > Hypolimnion/Profundal zone | place... | reverse complement strand
GCAATAAATTACTCGACAAACACTTTTGTCATCTTCACTGCACAAGCTCGGTCCGCACGTGCTTCTAAGCGACAGAGCGTTGGGCTGCTTGCTAGCTCTTCACTCCGTTTAATAAGCTGTTTGCCAAGCAAGATCTTTTCTCAGTGTATCATGATCGTTCAAGTCTTCGTAGCCCAACGCAAGTCCGTAAATCCTTTGTTTCAGCAAATCTTTTTGTTGATGCGTCATCAAATTAGGATGACGAGGATCTTTCATTGCAGTATCCAAGGTTTTTATCACTCCAAGCTTCTTGGTCTACTTGGGCGTAAGAGCTTCACGCCTCCATCGCTACTAACATCTCCTCCAGTAAAACTCGCCTCAATATTTCGACGATCAAAGGCTGGATATGTAAAAAGTTCTTTAGTAGAGTTTGGCATTAGCGAGGTTTTTTGTGGCTTGTTATAACAAACACCACATTAGCAGATTATCTGCGGAACTTCGCTAATTTTTTGCCTTAGTATGAAATATGCGGGGTAGTCCAGGAGGCCAACTGGGCCGACTTACCGAAGAGAAAAGCCCTATAAAGGGTAAGCCCACGCAGTGGCGAGTGAATCAACCAAAGACTTAGCAGTGTATATCTAATACTCTAGGACGAGAGCAACGGAGCAAGGCTGTTATTTGCATCAGCAGTAGAATTTTCAAAGAAGTCTATTTTAACTTGAGGGCTGTATGTGTACATAGCGCCCAAGTCACAATGTGAGTTTGGGCACAGCATTCACCCTACCTTGCCTGTCTCAGCAGTAGCTTTGCGGTCTCCGCAGTAGATTGATGTGAATATCCAAGCCTAGATAACAGAATAGATCGATATCACTGCTTAAATCATGGCATGGAAGGTAAAGAGATGCTCTGATTCTTTAGTCAAGAAATCTCATTGATGCCACAGTTACTAGTCTTTGTTATACGCTTATTTATTAGGATTTTTTTCCTGGGCACTCAACTCGTCACATCCATCACGATCAATACAAATAATAGCTGTTTTATCAAATTCTATTTTTACATTGTCTGCTACTTTTATTGTAAAAGTACGTTCTTTAACGTTTGAGATTATTCCATGAATGCCACTACTCGTGATTATTTTATCACCAGTCTTTAAAGCTACAATGAGATTTTGATGCTCTTTACGTTGTTTTTGCTGAGGACGAATGAGGAGAAAATAAAAAATAATACCAATGAACAGTAATGGAGCATACTGGATCCACTGAGGAGAACCCGCAGTCGTAGCTGCCTGGATGAGAGCTAATTTGGAAAATAATTGCATATGCATATATGAGCTCTAAGTACTGGAAATTAACATAAAGATTCTAAAATCACTCCTCTTAACGTGAATAAAGCTCTACAACAAGTTGCTCATTAACGAGTGGATTAATCTCTTCGCGGGTTGGAATATTCATAACTTTCCCTGATAATCCTTCCTTGTCGACTAAGAGCCAAGAAGGTGGTTCAACGATCTGTGTTTGATCCAACCCACGTTGAACAAGTTGACGAGAATTAACCTTTACTCTAATGCTAACTTCATCACCCACTTTCAATATGGCAGAGGAAATGTCAGTCTTGCGTCCATTAAGCAATACGTGGCCATGAGAAACAAGCTGACGAGCTCCGGAACGCGTTTTTGAAAAACCCATACGATAAACAACATTATCTAAACGTGTCTCCAAGAGCTGAAGAAGGATAAGACCTGTAACCCCGCGGCGGCGCGAGGCCGTTTCAAAGTAACGACGAAATTGTCTCTCAAGCACTCCATATTGAAAACGAAGTTTTTGCTTTTCTGCTAAGGCAGTAGCGTATTCAGAAATTTTTCGTCGTGCACCCTTAGGTCCATGCATTCCGGGAGGATAGCTTTTATTTTCAAAAGCACGAGGTGATCCTCCAAGCAGCACACCATAACGGCGGCTAATTTTAGTTTTAGGTCCTGTATAACGAGCCATGATATCAAATAGAAAAAGGTTTAAAATGAAAGAAGTTCTTAGACACGACGCTGTTTAGGTGGGCGACAGCCGTTGTGTGGAACTGGTGTCACATCTTGAATAAGAGCAATGTCAAGACCGATAGCCTGCATTGCACGCACTGCTGACTCACGACCAGCGCCAGGACCTTTAATGCGTACAGATACTTCTTTAAGACCATGTCCCATCGCTTGACGACAGGCGTCTTGAGCGACTACTTGAGCTGCGTAAGCAGTGCTTTTACGAGATCCTTTAAAATTCATTTTTCCTGCACTTGACCATCCAATGACTGCGCCACGCAAATCGGTGATTGTGACAATTGTGTTGTTAAAAGTCGCTTGGATATGAGCCAGGCCTTGGAGAATATTTTTGCTGCCCTTAGCTTTAACGATCTTAGGAGGCTCAATAGGATCATCTAAATTGAAGCTCACGGGTGCTGCGGGAGTTGACGTCTCTTCTGTTTTTTTTGATTTAGAGGTTTTTACAGACTTGACTGTTTTATCTTTTTTAGAGACTGGTTCAGTGCTTTGTACTTTTGGAACAGGAGCACTCTCTTGAGATAGAACTTCGGGCAAAGACACCTGATCATTGAGCGGAGTTTCAGGAGCCTCTGGTCCTGAGTCTTGGTAATTATGTTGTGGTGATATTTCTTCTGACATGGAAAATAAAAACTAGTAGCGGAAATTAATCTTTGGCACGCACAATACCGACGGTTTTACGAGGACCCTTGCGTGTGCGAGCATTGGTCTGTGTCCGTTGACCACGGACAGGCAATCCACGACGATGGCGAATTCCCCTATAGCAATTAATAGCTTGGAGACGTTTGAGATTGCCTTGAATCTCTCGACGAAGATCTCCTTCTATCATAACTTTTTCATCTGTAATAGCATGAATGATAGAACCTATTTGTTCTGGAGTGAGTGTTTTAGCACGTTGGTTCAGATCGATTTGAGCACGATCGAGAACTTTTTTAGCCGTCTTAGGGCCGATACCATAGATATAGGTGAGTGATGCTTCAATACGTTTATCACCTGGAATTTCAATACCGAGAAGTCGTGGCATAATTTAGAACAGTTAAAAATAGAACCTTACCTTATAATAGAAACTTATCCTTGTCGTTGTTTGTGACGTGGGTTTTTACACACAACACGAATGACATTTTGACGGCGTACAATTTTACAGCTTTCGCAAAGACGTTTAACAGAGGCTCGAACTTTCATGAAATCAAAAAGGGCAAAAGACTAGATAGAAACTGGCAAAGAGGGTTGTTATGAATGGTTTTAGAATTTATTTAAAACGGTATATCAGAACATCTCTCGCAGAGAGCCCGAGATTATTACCGAAAAGAACATTTTGTGGCGAGAAAAATCTTTCATTTATCCAAAATAAATTTTATGCAAATTCTCTTGTCTTTTTTATAACTTGATATTCTTATTTTTTTATTGGCAGTATAAGCATTAGTTAAGCATTAGTCAGGATACTTCATAATGACCGTAACAAAGAGACAGCGAAAATAGCGTGAGGTAAGTCAGGCGAACATTTTGATGCAGGGCTGTATGTTTATACATGCTGCCCCAAGTAACAATGGGAGTTTGAGCATAGCATCCACCCTACCTTGCCCATCTTAGCAGTAGCTTTGGGGTCTCCGCAGTAGATGAGTGTGAAATATTTTGATTAAACCAGGACGATGCATTATCTGCTTCATCAGTCTCTATATCTATTAAAAACCATGCCAACGATCACTGCAAAAAAAACACACTCGCAAACCTCTTCGAACATCACATCGTCGAGAGATTCGTTAAATCCTACATTACCGGCCATTGATATTAGGCCAATATACATTCAACGCGGATTGACCAAAAAAAACATGCGCGATATTTATCTCATGGGACTCCGTCTTTATGAGGCGCAAAAATTTAATGAAGCGTTTCTTTGTTTTCACTTAATGACACTCCTTGACTGGGGAGATAAAAAGGCTTGGCTTGGATCTGCAGCATGCTTAGAAGTTCTAAAAGAATATCCGATGGCAATTCTTTGTTACATGACTACTGTGCTCATAGATTCGAATGATCCGATGCCATTATTGCGATGTTTTCATTGTTATTTACAAAACCATGATCAAAAGAATGCCTTAGCACTATTAGAAAATGCTATTAAAGTAGCAGACAAGAATCCTGACCTTTACAGCGCACTAAAAGAAGAAGCTATAAAATTGAAAGAACTTTTACTCAGATAATCAATTTTTTTAAACCATTCACTCACTCATTATTACCTTTTCATTCTTATGTCTATAACAACCGGCAGCACTCCAGCAGTCACTAATCTCCCTCCTATGATGGGAAAAGCAGGTATCTTTTCTAAACTGTCCAGTTCCTCTGCAATCACAGGATCGGCTCCCTCAGTAAACCTACCACTCATGCCTAGCTTAATTATGGATGAAAAAGACTCCTCTGGAGGATTGAGCAGCAATACGATATTAACGGTTTTAACTGCTAACCCATCTCTTGAACCAGCTGATGATATTGATGATGATGATATCGATGAAAATGAATCCATTAGCACGATACTTGATAGTCTTAGTTTAAATCCAGATACTATCACTCCAGATACTGATACTATCACTCCAGATACTGATACTATCACTCCAAATACTGATACTCCTAATCCAGATATTAAGTCTAAGTCTCAATCCAAACAGCAAAATCAAAATGATGATGTTACCGTTACAGGCCCTTCCATAAAAGATTGCATCAGTCTCACAACAATACTAGGAGAAGTACAAGGATTAGCTGCCAACGTGGCAGGTCTAGAGGTAGCTCAAACAACTGCATCTCTCGAAGAAAGCAATAATATGGTGGCTGCTGCAGTTGTTTCCTCTAACGACACAGTCACTGCGGCTCAGAAAGACTTCAACGCTGCACAAGTGGCCTTCTTATGCACTACTGTTTCCTGCTGCGTCACTGTCGTTATGGTCGGAGCTACAAGTCGCCTTGGAGGAAATCAGACAAATGTGCAGACCAAGCCCGTTCAAGCACATCCAGTGATGCATACAGAAGACGAAGGAGAGAAAACTGATGATTCTAACAATAAGACACCAGAACCACATTCGAAATCTACAGGCCACACCACGGGAACGAATAAGAATTCAACCACAAAATCAACAAACAAGAGCGATTCAACAAACAAGAGCGATAATTCGAAGGATGCAACAAACGTGCAAGGAGTTGATAATGAACCTAATACACAGGCAGTTATAGACCATAATAAAATGGATAAAAACACGAAAATGCAAACGATCAACGGATTAGCCCAATCCATTGGACAAGTAATTACAAGTATTGGCGAGATGGAGGCTGCTAAGGTTAAAGTTAGTGCTGCCTATTACCAGGGTCAAGCTCAAGAAAACAATACACTTTCTAGTTACTATGGTAACGCACAACAAATGTGCAATACTAATATTAGTAGCATAGCACAATTAGTGGCCTCTTTGGAAGGATCTGCTAATGATATTGCTCAAGCCATGGGAAGCATGGCTTCTAAGGTTTAATCGCAAGAAAGATGTGATTTCCTAAATATTCAGTGCAGCTGCCAAATTCTATAAAAACAGATTTGATAAGCTCTGCAGAAAAGAATCATTAAAAACGGGTTTTTAACTAGCCCGAATATTTCATACTGGTCGTGACGAGGAGAGCGCGAAGGCAGGGTGGGATCAGGTAGACGAATATTTTGACTTAAGAGCTTTATATGTGTGTAGTCTGTAAAATTGAGAAGAGCGCGTTAGAGGCACAGTAATTTTTTCTTGAGCACAAGGCCAAAGATCAGGAGTCTGTTCAAGCGATAACGTAAGATCTGCGAACAGAGTCTTAAAAAGAGCAAGCTTACGGCGTACACTTCTCAATTTAATACACTATACATACCGCCTAAGTCACAATGTAAGTTTGAGAAAATTATCCGTTCTGCTTTGCCTGTCTCAGCAGTAAATCAGTATAAATATTTTGAGCTAGCGTTAAAAAAAGCAAGTAGATGCACTTTCAACTTCACTAAACCCTTGGAATAGTGATTCCCTGTTGCTTCATATATTTTCCACAACGATCCGCATAGCTTCTTGTACAGGGCGAAGATGCTTGAAAAAAAAGAACCTGAGCAAGACCTTCATTGGCATAAATTCTTGCAGGCAATGGTGTCGTGTTAGAAATTTCAAGAGTTACATGCCCTTCCCATTCTGGTTCGAAGGGAGTGACATTAACGATAATACCACAGCGTGCGTAGGTTGACTTGCCCACACAGATAGTAAGCACATCACGAGGAATGCGAAAATATTCAATACTGTGTGCTAAAGCAAAGGAATTAGGCGGGACAATACAAACATCTGTTTTTATATCCACAAAAGATCGAGGATCAAAATCTTTGGGATCAACCACAGTGTTAAAAACATTTGTAAAAACTTTAAAATCATCAGCCACTCTCAAATCATATCCATAGCTTGATAATCCATAACTAATGATACTTTTGCCTTCACAAGCACGTATTTGCCGTTCAGAAAATGGCTCGATCATCCGATGCTCTAAAGCCATTTTTTCAATCCAGTGATCAGGTTGCACAGACATAATAAATTTGAAGATAAACCTTCAAGTCTATCGGGTAAAGATTATAGAAATAAATTACTAGCAAGATCTCAAATAATGGAACTCGTGTTGGTATATAGGCACCATGCCGGTTACTTGAGATAGAGAAGATATTAAAACGTTGAAAGGAGTCATTTTTTGAAACAAAGAATTTGATTAGGAAAAACTCTCAGTAAACACGATTAGTACTAACCAACAGTTTATTTAAAAGGCTCTATCACTCATGTTTTGGATAATGAGGTGGCCAGCAAATTTGACGTCGTAACAACCATGCCATCCCAAGTAAGTCCCAGATACCACGCCAAGCTCGCCGCAGAATCGTATAGTTAGAATTTCCAAAACGACGCGGGCGGTGATTCACTGGAAACTGGCCCAAGCTAAGGCCTGCATGCTCAAGCATCGCAATCATATAGCACTGCATCTCATTAAAGGGGATTAAAAATCGAACGTATTCTTTTCGAATGACTTTAAGCGTACAGCCTGCATCACGAACAGTATCACCGGTAAAAAATTTCCGACTTTTATTAGCAATCTTTGACGCCAATTTCACCTGCCAACTATCCTTACGCTCACGACGATAGCCACAAACAACTTGATAATTTTTTGCTTGATCAACAAGCATGGCAATATCAGCTGGATCATTCTGACCATCTCCATCCATGAGTACACAGAGATCATGAGATGCAGCAAGAAGACCTGCGTAGAGAGCAGCGCTTTGACCCAGGTTTTTCGGAAAAGAAACAAGACGAACATCACTAAATTTTTTAATGAGTACCTCTGTCGTATCATGGCTACCATCATTAACCGCAATAATTTCTGCATACGGATTAGTTAGGCGTGTTTCATAGAGGACGGCTTCAACATTGTCCTCTTCATTATAAAAAGGAATAACAATAGAAATAGGTTCCGATAATCCAGAGTGTTGTGCTTGTGAAGTGATAGACATGAGCTTTTTACGATAACAAAAAATATCCCCATTGTCACATGACAAGATGTAAAATTCATCCGAACAAGGTATATCTCACGCTAGACAAGACCATGACTGGCGAGCATCATAGTATTTTTAAAGTGATAATGAGTATCATCGCAGAGTTCTAAAACATTTGTTTCATCAGTCTTTTTCTGATGAGCATCCCTGTTGTTAGATTTTGTTTGTTTTTTCTTTTTTTGATTTTCTCGTTTGGTGGCATCTATAACGTCATTATCTGCTGCGACTCTAGTTGCTAATTTGGCAGCATCATCTACCGTCGTATAATTATTGGAAGTAGCAGATTGATTGCTGGGCTTAGATCCATATACAAAAGCAGTCGCATCATTAGCTTGCATAACGTTTACATCTGTTGCCGCAATATTGCCCACAGTCGAGATGCTTGCCTCAGAGGAGGCTGCACCAGTAGACGGAAGGTCTGATGTTGAGGGTGAGAAACGCTCTCTATTTTGAGCAATCGATATTTGAGCTATCTGAATGGGTGAAACAAATGGGATGGGATGATTAGCCATGATTTTTTAGTTTAAGAGAGAGAGAAAAAACATAAGTTGAAAACCTTCGAGGCAATAACTTGTTGTCAACAAGGTATTCTCAGAGACTATAACATTACCAACCTTCGGAAACCTTGCTCACAATTGCCTCTGCTGCTCTTTGTGCAGCAATCGGGTAATTGATATTTTGATCTGTAATGAGATCAGAATTAACATTATCTGAATTGACAAAAAATGGAACATGACCTTCTGCTCTCCCTTTCATGAGAAGAGCACCTGTAAGACGATCTTTCAAGGTGTAGTCGACAATAAGGATTAATTCAAATTCTGAAGTCTGCATCACGTTATTGGCGTAGACACGCATAGGCTGACGTTTAACGCTAATAATCGTGCCACTTAGATTAGCATCAGCACGATCTGGTGTCTCGATTCGGTATGTACCATCTTGCTGAAATTGTTTAGCAAGAGCATCAGCAGTTTGAGACTCCAAACGAGGAATCAATGTATCATTTTTAAATGTCTCTACCGATATCGTATTCACACAACGCATGATTGTTGGCTTAATCTCACCTAAGGTGTAACCACATCCAACGAGAAAAAGACTCAAAGAGACAAGTGTTATGAAAATAAGTATTCTCATCGAGAAGATTGAGGAGTTATGGAGTGAGGTGTGACTTCTTTAAAATTAGTTCGCATTTCTGGAAGTGACATAGAATCTTTCTGAAGCGTTATTTCCTTTTTTGAAGGACCAGTATATGTGGCCAATGCGGTTGTTTCTACCTGAACCTGCATCTTACGGCGAAGTGCCATTTGCGTTCCAGAAACAGGGGTTGGTTGACCAACACTCAAGGCATCTACACCAAACTCATTTTTTAACTCGCTGAGACGTGCTTTGGCAATCGAAGCATTTAAGGATTGGGGGTATTTGCTAATCACCTCATTGTAATAAATGGCTGAAGACTTGTAATCTTTTGAAAAATCATAAAAACGAGCAATCCGTAATGTATCGGTACTTTCTCTGAGCATCATACTATTAATATTATCTTGAGCCTGAATGATTTTTTCACTATTTGGATATTGGATGAGGAAATCTTCAAAATTATCCTGACCTTCTTTCAATGCGGAAAGATCTTGAGAATTGCCTCGAATACCAAGGCTCATATAAACATAACCAATTTGATAAAGAGCATTATCACAAATATTACTAGTGGGATATTTATCTATGAGTTGTTGATACGCAGAAATCGCCTCAGATGTCTTGCCTTGACGCTCTAAGGAAAGTCCAAGATTAAATTGTGTTAAGGCTGCATATTTACTATACGGCGCATTAGATAAAACCGTTTCATACATTTCCTGAGCGCGTTCAAGAGCAGTAAAAGTAGGAATGCCGAAGAGCTTAATTTTGCGCCCCTGCAAGTAAGCATTAGCTATGTTAATCTGTTCGGCAACGGCTTCTTCAAAATGAGATGTCTCAGGATATTTTTTAAGCAACGTGGTATAAGCCTTGAAAGCACCCTGATAGTCCCCCTTTTTTTTAAGGAGCTGTGCAATTTGAAATTGAGCATTCGCCGCTTCTAAAGAAAAAGGATGAATCTTAACAATTTTTTGATAATCATGGATAAACAGATCTAGATTGTTTGGATTAGCAGCACCCGAAGATGGAGACGAATCTGCTTGAGGAGCTACCCAACAAGTGAAAGCAGAAAACGAAAGAAAATAAATAAAAAAGAAGAGCCTTGAGGAAGAAATCATGAAATTTTAAACGGCATCTAACATGCCTGATTCACAAGGATTTTGGAAGTTTCATTTTTATTAAGTTTCCTTTCACTAAAGTTATATTACGTGCATTTTTTTATCGACTAAAGAGCTCCTTAACGGCATGGTGATATCCCTTTATTTGTTAATAAACCTACGGGTAGGTACCGAAGCGGTCAAACGGGGTGGACTGTAAATCCACTGGCTTACGCCTTCAAAGGTTCGAATCCTTTCCTGCCCATTTATACCTTTCTGAAATGAAAATGAGATGTTACGCAGGCGTGTCATCCCTCGAAAAACTCGAATCCAGCCGAAAATAAATAGTAAAAAACTTGGCTTCTGCTTTCCCTGGCATGATAAAAAAGAAGTCAGAGTAATAACCTTACGACCGAGACAATCATTCATAAAGAATAGTAGAGAACATTAGGGCTATCGAAGAAGTCTTATCACAAAAAATATTTTTTATGCCTAGCATTGCCATCACGGGAGGAGTTGCCACAGGCAAGTCAGTAGCAAGAGTATTTCTGGAGCAACAGTTAGAAACAATAGCTTTTAGTGCTGATAGAGAAATCTCTCAACTTCTTGATCATGATCCCTGTGTTGCTCAAGAATTAACGAAAGCATTTGGTCATCATATCTATCATGGTAAGGAAAAAGCCGATAGAGTACGCTTGCGAGCTCATCTTCTCGAGAATGAAACAAGCAAAAAACAGATTGAAACAATTTTACATCATCGCCTAAGATCCTTATGGCTGACTAAGGCCAAACAGGCTCAGGGAAAGAGAAAGCCTGTTTTTCTCGCTGAAATTCCACTCCTTTATGAAAATGATCTAGCGTGTTATTTCGACCATGTGATTGTTGTCGCAGCTTACGAAAAAATAATATTGAAACGACTGACCCTAAAACGAGGCCTTTCGATAAAGGCTGCCGCTGCTTTCATGCGACTTCAATTACCACTCGTCGAAAAAATGAAACGCGCACATCAGGTTATTTGGAATGATGGCAGCATCCCTATCTTCTACGAACAACTTCAGCTAGCTCTTTGCTCAATTTTAAAACTCTCCTTAGTTTAGCCCGAATGTTTTTCTCCCTGCTTTATTGACTCAAGAGCGCTAAGAGACAAGTGCCTTTTTTATTTTTACTATGACACCAACACAAGACATAGCATTAGAATGTCTCTCAATTAATGATCTTCACACTCTCTCTTACCATGAGTTGCTCACGCGAAATCAGTCACTCAATCTCTCTTCACGCGAGAATTCACTCCATGAACTGATTTTTAGTCAAGCTCGGCATCAAATTCTCTCTGGAGGAATCTTAAGAGCAGAAGGAGTTTTAGAATTTTCTCCTGATCAACCTCTCCTCAGATGGCCAACCTTTAACTTTGCTCCTTGCCCAGAAGATCTTTTTGTTCCTGTTGCCTTATTAAAAAAATATCAGCTGCAACCAGGATTACGACTTAGTGGCACTGTCGCCATTCATCATCAACGAAGATTGATGCTACAAGAGATTCAAACAATCGAGGGTATTGCTATCACCGAGTGGAAAAGTCCCAAAACATTTGATCAACTCACCGCAACATTTCCCAATAAACGTATTCTGCTCGAACAACCAAGAGACCTTAATATCACCGGGCGCGCTATCGATCTTATTGCCCCTCTTGGCATGGGACAGCGTGGTCTCATTATTGCTCCTCCTCGCACTGGAAAAACAACAGTTCTAAAAAATATCGCATTAGCCATTCAAGCCAACCATCCTCACATTCATCTTATGATTTTACTCGTGGATGAACGTCCTGAAGAGGTGACTGATCTTAGAAGATCACTTCATTGTGATATTTTCAGCTCGACCTTTGATGAGGCTACAGCGCGCCATGTTCAAATCTCTGAAATGGTCATGGAGCGCTCGAAGCGACTCGTCGAACTTGGTAAAGATGTGGTGATTTTAATCGATAGTATCACACGACTTTCGCGTGGTTACAACAATGCTATGACTGGTAAAGGACGCACTATGAGTGGAGGAGTTGATAGCAAGGCCCTTGCAAGACCTAAACGATTTTTTGGATCAGCACGCAATGTCGAAGAAGGAGGGAGTCTCACAATATTAGGTACGACACTTGTGAATACTCAAAGTCGTATGGATGACCTCATTTTTGAAGAATTCAAGGGAACAGGCAATATGGAAATTATGCTAGATCGCTCGATGGCTGAGCAGCGAATCTTCCCTGCTATTCATCTTGTAAAATCAGGCACACGACGCGAGGAACTCCTTTATCACCCAGAAGAACTCAAACGTATCGTCGCCCTGCGCTTGCAGCTCCTCAATCTACCTGCATCTGAGGCAACTCAGATCCTCATACAAAATATCCAATTAACAAATTCTAATACGGAACTGCTTCTCACGGGACTTCGAGGTAGTTAGAGCCCAATATTTCATTTTTAACTTATTATTCATCTTATTAATGAAATCACTTCTAGCACTTCTGTCTCAACTAGTCCTACAGCATTACAAATCTGATTTGTAGAGAAACCAGATTGATGCATATTTTTAATGACTTCAGCTTTCCCTTCAGCTTTCCCTTCAGCAAATTTATCTATGAGTAAAGTTTTCTCAGAGCGTATGGCATCCCAGTTTTTGTAATAAGCACGAAGTTCAGCAGCATTATAAGCCGAAACCTCTGTGAGTCTAAGAGCCTCTTTGATCGAGGGCATTGTTAATAATGCTTCATCAACTTCTTCGGTGCGATCATTAGTTTCTTTTAAAAATTGCAGCCACAAAACAGCAAGTTTTTTTTCAGCAACAGTTGTCGGTTTTAGTTTTGGAAGTTCGACAAGTACGAGTTGGATTTCTTCTAAGCTTTTATTGGGATTGTCAACTTTGGTCATCCGGTAATGATGAAACCATTCCTCTTCGTCGGTAAAAATTGCATCAATCACTGCCAAACCATACACAGGACTTAAATGCTGATAGGACTGAGCCTTTTGAAGTTGATGGACATAAGTTGCAGCAGTATTGAAAAGCATCCTCTGAATAAAATGCCGTGACCACTGAAGCTGCATTTCAACAATGAATGTACGCTGATGATTATCAATGCACAAAACATCGACAATTGAATGCTTTAAACACGGTATTTCAGGAACGTTTTCTGTGGGAAGATAACTCAGATTCTCAATCAAACAATCATAGGGTAAGGGTAAAATAGCATTCAAAAAATCTTTAAGCAAATTAGGGTGTGTACCAAAGATTTTCTTAAAAACCAAATCGCTTTTGGGATCGAGATAACGGGCCATAGTCCCCGGAATTATCTTTATTAAAATTTGTTATGTCAATTTGCAATCAACTGAAAAAGCCTCATGAGATCTTACTTTTTTGTGAATGATAGAAATCACTTCCATTGCTTCTAAAACAGATGGACCATAAACTTGGGGTGGTGTCGTAAATTCACAGAATTCATGCCGGACGTAGAGCTGTATCTCACTCGCATCATACTAATGCTCTAAAAAAAATTATCCATCTGACACTGAAATTGTTTTAAAAGGCGATATAACTCGTCTTTTAGAAACCCTCGAAGACCCGATTATAAATAGGAATCAAATGAAAAAGGAAAGAGGGTCCTACCATATATCCATAACGTCGAATATGGAGATAAGTTGGTTTCAAAACATTCATGATCAACTTTTGTAAATGGACTCAATGACTTCCCATCTCTGCTAAGGATTCAAAATCCAACTCCCACAGATGCGTTGTTTTTTTCTTAGAGCATTTTAAATAAAACTATAGCCATTTTGAAAGTAAAATAATATTAAAGATGGATGAGAAAAACAATTTCTTTAGACCTACGTGAACGAATTTTAGAATGTTACGACAGCGAAAACGGAACACGGAATCAAGCTGCCAAACGCTTCAAAGTCTCTCTTGGAATGGTAAAAAAACTGCTCCAGCAAAGAAGGGATCGCCAAGAGATAGGAGCACAGCATTATCGTTCTGGACGTAAACCCATCATTCTTGAAAAGCATCGTGAAGAAATGAGAACTTTGCTTATTAAAAAGCCTGACCTGACTCTTAATGAAATCAGAGAACACATGAAGTTAGATTGCACATTACCAGCAATTCATTATGTGCTTCATGACATGGGACTGACATATCAAAAAAGACACTCCGCGCCAGTGAGCAAGGTCGTGAGGACATCATTGAAGCACGCAGAGATTGGATGAAAAAACAAAAGACATTAGATCCAAATAAGCTAGTTTTCATTGATGAGTCTGCAGCGAAAACGAACATGACTCGTCTTCGAGGAAGGGCTCCTAGAGGAGAGAGGCTGCATATGAGTGCTTCTCATGAACATTGGAAAACTACTACTATGATCTCTTCCATTCGATTAGATGGGAGCACGGCATGTATGGCCATTGAAGGAGCAATGGATGCAGAAGTCTTTTGTTCCTATGTGAGTAACGTCCTCTGTCCAAGCCTGAAAAAAGGTGACATGGTTGTTATGGACAATCTCTCAGTTCATAAGAGTGAAATAGCAATTGCTATGATTGAAAAAGTTGGCGCCTCCCTTCACTTTCTTCCTGCCTACTCACCTGATCTTAATCCCATTGAGAACATGTGGAGTAAAGTCAAAGCTCTACTTCGTGCTATTGAAGCAAGAAGTCATCCTGATCTTATTGAGGCTATAGCCGCTGCGCTCAGTCGAATTACCTCACAAGATGCTCTTGGGTACTTTGTTTCTTGTGGCTATAATTTTATTTAAAATGGTCTAGCCGACATCAACAAACATCCTGGCAACATAGCATCCGGTCTTTGCTCAACGATCCAATGGTTGGTTTCAAAAGAATGAAGGTTTAAGACATCGTTTAAATGTTCTCAAAAATGTCTTTCTGCCAAAGCATTCAATTCTTTGCTATCAGAAAATCCTCAATCAATTTTCTAGAAAGCGTTGAAGGTGGTAGCAGCTTAGGCAAGTAATCTCGATGAAACCAAGATGCTTCTTCGATTTCATTAGGATCGATCTTAATCTCCTCGCAAAGATAATCGGTCGTAAAAGCGAGCATGAAGCTATCAGGAAAAAGCCAACTTTGACTTCCACAATATTTTAAATGAGTCACTTTAAGCCCTACTTTTTCTATGATCTCACGATGCAGAGCATCTTCGCCTGATTCACCAAGGTCGATAAAACCAGCTAAGAGCATAAAGATTCCTGGTGAATGATGGGGGCTTCTTGCGAGTAAAGTTTCGTCTTTCCTAAAAATAAAAACGAGAATAGTTGGAAAAAATTTTGGAAAAAAAGAGCACTGACATTGAGAACATTTCATCTTTGTTGTATCCAATACCTTTTTTTAAGGAAGCTCCACACTGACTACAAAACTGGAGTGTCTGACTGGCAACAACTCAACGTGCAGCACGTAAAACTTTTTTTCTTATTTCCGACTGATCAACTATCAAAAGAAAACAATCTCGAGGAGTCATCAATTTCACCTCTAACGAAGCCTCTAACTCTTCTGACAATAATGCTATCTGGACCATCAGTACCAGATCATCCTCATAAACTTTTTGAACACTCCACCCGCATCGATCCAACGTCTCTCGGAGAGAATGCAAGGGAGAATCATTTCTAACAATGGTTTTTCCATCCTCTATAAAAAAAGGGTTACTGCTCTGAAGTCCTCTGGACAAGAGCATTAGGATGGATTTGTTTCATGATATTGGAAGCAATTTAGGTTATTCTTAAATCCTTTATTAAGAAAAAAAGGAAAAATAAATAAAACAACTCATCGGAAAGTACAGCAGTCACTCCATTTCAGGGGAATTCTTTAACCCGGATATATGAATTTAGCTCACCATCAAATGAGGCAAAAAAATGAGTGCTCCTACGATTACTGCTCCTATTGCCACAAAGAGAACACCCCCTGCAGCTACATCCTTAGCACGTCCCAAGCGCTCTCTTTTTTCCTCACTGATTTCATCAGCTAGCAGTTCTACTGCTGTATTGAGTGCCTCCGCCATCCAAACAGTGGTAGTGGCTAACACTATAATACTCCACTCGATCTTACTAAGATGACAAAAAAAACCTGATATCGTGACAGGAATCGTTACTATAAGATAAATGACAGGATTACGCTCGTTCTTAATAAGGAAAATAATGCCTGCCAAGGCATAAAAAAAATTAATGAAACTTAGGCGTTTTTTATTCTTCACGCGTTGAATGATTTTTTTGTGTTGCTCTTTTGAAAATGGATCATAATACCGAGTTCATTGACGTAACTTTAACCTGATTCATCTTATGACACAAGAACCTCTCGCTATTGGTCAAACCGCTCCTAATTTTACTCTTTGCTCCAAAACAGCTGAAGGCCCACAGCTTATTACACTGAGTGAATCCTATCAAAGCAAAGTGACGCTTTTGCTTTTTTTCCCGATGGTCTTTACTGGTGTTTGCACTCAAGAAATGTGTGCTATCTCACAAGATCTCAATATTTACGCCGATCTCAATGCCTCTGTTTATGGTATTAGTGGAGATAATCCTTTTGCTCAAGAAGCTTGGGCAACTCAGGAAAACATTAGAGTACCCTTACTCAGTGATTATGATCATGAGGTTGCCAGGAGCTATGGTGTCGCCTATGAGCGCTTCCTTCCCGAGCATCAGCTAGGCATGGCAGGAGTGGCGAAACGCTCTGCCTTTGTCATTGATTGTTCTGGCATCATCCAATATGCAGAATCAAGCGATGATCCCAAAAAAATTCCCGACTTTGAGAATATTAAAGTAGTCCTTGCAAGGCTCCAATAAGGCGTTTTTCTATGGATCCCTTTGATGCGCTCTCTACCTTCGAGGTTACTGAAGGAAATAACGGATTTTTCTATTCATTACCCGAACTCGAGCGACAAGGTCTTGGAAAGATCTCACGCCTTCCCTTTAGTATTCGCATTATTTTAGAGTCGTTATTACGCAACTGTGATGGAGCAACCATCACTCAGGAAGATGTCAAGCGGCTTGCTCATTGGAATGCTAAACAACCTCTTCAAGAAGAGATCCCATTTATTGTGGCGCGCATCGTACTGCAAGATTTTACGGGCGTTCCATTGCTTGTTGATTTAGCAGCAATGCGCAGTACGCTTGCGCGTCTTAAAAAAGATCCTGCTCTTATAGAGCCGCTGGTTCCTGTTGATCTCGTTGTCGATCACTCCGTACAGGTTGATTATTACGGTCGCAGTGATGCCATGGAGCTCAATTTGGAAATAGAATTTCAACGAAACCAAGAACGCTACGAATTTTTAAAATGGGGGCAGGAAGCTTTTAAAACTTTTAATATTATCCCTCCAGGCATTGGCATTGTCCACCAGGTGAATCTTGAACACCTAGCAAAAGGAGTTTTGCATAAGACCATCTCTCATGGAGAACTCTATTACCCTGACAGCCTTGTTGGAACCGATTCCCACACCACGATGATTAATGGTCTTGGCATTGTCGGCTGGGGTGTTGGCGGAATTGAGGCAGAGGCAGGCATGCTTGGACAACCTGTCTATTTTCTAACTCCCGAAGTTGTGGGAGTGCATCTTTTAGGAGATCTCAAGGCTGGAGTGACAGCAACCGATCTTGCACTGCATCTCACAGAGATGTTACGTGCTGCTAAGGTAGTTAATAAATTTGTCGAGTTTTACGGAGAAGGAGCGGCAAAGCTTTCTCTACCTGATCGCGCAACTATTGCGAACATGGCTCCCGAGTATGGTGCCACGATGGGTATTTTTCCAGTCGATGATGAATCCATCGCGTACATGGCGGCAACAGGGCGCACTGACAAAGAGTGCAAGGCTTTCCAAAATTATTTTATCGCCCAAGGTCTCTTTGGCATGCCTAGAACAGGTCAAATTGATTATAGCGTCGAGCTCGAACTTGATCTTGGCAGTGTGGAGCCTAGCATCGCAGGTCCTCGACGCCCCCAGGATCTCATCCCTCTTCAATCAATTAAGTCAACTTTTGAAAATTTACTAGAGAAAGAAAGTGCCGAAGGTGGTTATGGCAAAAACAAGAATCAGCCTCACCGTGTGGTCCAAATTCTCTCTCGAAAATCTTTTCTCCCAAAGAGCGAAGAAGAAATGATTGAGGATCGTCCAACCCCCGATCCTATCGGCAAAATGCCATCTCCCTTTCATCGAAATGATACTCATATTGGACATGGAAGTCTCCTTATTGCCGCCATCACAAGCTGTACCAATACGAGTAATCCCTCCGTCATGCTAGCTGCAGGACTACTTGCTAAAAAGGCCATTGAACGTGGACTCTACATGAATCCGATTGTCAAAACTTCCCTAGCTCCTGGTTCCAGAGTCGTCACCGACTATCTTGAAAAAACAGGTCTTCAAAAATATCTCGACCAACTCGGATTTCAGACTGTTGGTTATGGATGCACAACCTGCATCGGGAATTCCGGACCCCTTGATCCTGAAATAGAAAAAACAATTCTAGAACATGATCTTGTTACTGTAGCCGTTCTATCTGGAAATCGTAATTTTGAAGCCCGTATTCATCCTGCAATCAAGGCTAATTTTTTGATGTCTCCGCCGCTCGTGGTGGCTTTTGCACTTGCGGGACGCATCAATATTGATTTTAAGCACGAATCACTTGGTCTAGGCTTAAAAGGTGAACCTATCTTTCTTCATGACCTCTGGCCTGAGCTTTCCGAAATAAAAAAACTCTGGCAGAGGGCTCTAACGCCTCAAGTCTTTGTGAATCGTTACACGCACTGCACCAAGCAGAACCAGAAGTGGAATGACATCCCCTCACCTACTGAGAAAATCTATACTTGGAAAAAAGAAAGCACCTATATTCAGGAGCCACCTTTTTTCGAGAAATTTTCAACATCCCAAAAACCCATAAACGACATCAAAAAAGCTCGTGCTTTAGCAATTTTTGGTGATTCAGTGACGACCGATCATATCTCGCCAGCAGGTGCCGTTAAGAAAGATTCTCCTGCAGGTGCTTACCTCCTTGGGCAAGGCGTCAGGCCAGAAGATTTCAATAGCTATGGAAGTCGTCGTGGTAATGATCAAGTCATGACACGCGGCACCTTTGCAAATGTTCGGATTAAAAACCTCATGCTTCCTCAAGTTGAAGGTGGAGAAACCTTGCATCAACCGAGCGGCAAGCGCATGAGCATCTTTGAGGCAGCAATGCAGTATACTCACGAAAAAACGCCATTAATCATCATTGCAGGACAGGAATATGGAACTGGTAGCAGCCGCGATTGGGCCGCCAAAGGAACAAAACTCCTTGGTGTAAAAGCTGTTATAGCCATTAGTTTTGAGAGGATCCATCGTTCCAATTTAGTCGGCATGGGAGTGCTTCCACTACAATTTATGGAAGGGACAAATGCACAATCTCTAGAACTTAATGGAAGTGAGCTTTATGATCTCCTCGATCTTTCTGAAACATTAGAGCCACGACAAAAACTAAGACTCCGCATCACAAGAAATAATGGGCATACTCAGGAGATTTCTCTAAGACTGAAAATAGATACACCCATTGAAATTGAATATTATCGTCATGAGGGAATTCTACCCTTCATGTTGCAAAAATTAATGGGCACTGTAGAGTGAAAGACTTTTGAAACTCACAATCCCTCCGACCATCACTCAGCAAACGCTTCCAAGTCAGTGAATCTTTTTTTCGAAATTCAGCAGCTCAAAAAAGAGCGCAACGCCATTATTTTGGCGCACAACTATCAAATTGCTGAAATTCAAGAAATCGCTGATTACGTCGGCGACTCACTTGGCCTAAGCATTGAGGCAGCACGTACAAAGGCGGATATCATTGCTTTTTGTGGAGTCCACTTCATGGGAGAAACAGCAAAAATTATTAACCCCTCTAAGAAGGTAGTTATTCCCGATCTTCATGCAGGGTGCTCGCTTGCTGATTCCTGTTCTGCCAAGGACCTTGAAGCCTACCTCAAGAGATACTATCAAAAAAATTACTATGTTGTTTCCTACATCAACTGTAGTGCTGGAGTAAAAGCACTCTCTGATGTGATTTGTACCAGTGGTAATGCCGTTAAGATCGTCTCACGCATTCCCAAAGATCGTCATATTCTCTTTGTTCCAGATCAAAACTTAGGTGCTTGGGTTATCGAACAGACTGGTCGCCCCATGGAACTCTGGAAGGGAAATTGTCATGTCCATATTGAATTCACACGCGATAGCATTGAACGTGCTCGTAAAGAGCATCCGGAAGCCAAGGTGGTGGCTCACCCTGAATGTTCCTACGCAGTGCGCCTCCTTGCTGATGAAGTCTGCTCAACAGAAAAAATGATTGCTTATTGTCAAAATTCTCCCTCTCACGCTTTTGTAATTGTAACTGAAGAAGGAATGCTTCATCGACTCCGTCGTGAAATCCCAGGTAAGATCTTTATTCCAGGACCAACAGGGCATTGTGCGTGTGCAGAGTGCTATTTTATGAAAATGAATACTCTGGAGAAACTCCATCGTTGTTTACGTGATTTAACACCAGAGATTCTCTTGCCCGAAGAGCTTAGGACAGCTGCCGAAATCCCGCTAAGAAGAATGCTCGAGTGGAGTAAGTAAATTTTCGTCCCCGTAGTTCAACGGATAGAATAGAGGTTTCCTAAACCTTAGATGTGGGTTCGATTCCCGCCGGGGACAGATCCAAATCATTTCTTGCAGGAGCAACAAGACCTGCCGACATAATAAGCTTTGTTACTTGCTCGAGAGTTAAGGTGCTTTCAATCACTTTATGATTTTCGACAATAATTAAAAAACCCGTAAGTGGATTGGGAGAATGAGGCACAAAAACCATCGTCATAGAACCTCCTAAATGAGGCTCAAAAATCTGACCTGTCACATAACCCACAAGCATACATCCTGTTGATGGACATTCTACGTAGGCAACACGTTTAAAATTTTCCGTTGACTTAATGGTTTTAAAAGACTCAAGCGCCTGTTTAACAGCACTGTAAATTTGTGCCACCAAAGGAATGCGCCTCACAAAAGTTTCAAAAATTTCTAAAATTTTATTTCCGATCACATGTGATGTCATGAAACCAAGCAACATCAAAATAAGTAGTGTCGTAATAAAACCAAGTCCGGGAATCGTTATTTTTAAAGCTCGATAGAGAGGTGCAGTCACTCCATTGATGAAGTTATATGAAATTTCTAAAACTAAAACGGTTGCAATAATAGGTACAGCAACAGCGACCCCTGTTAAGAGGCGATTGCCAAGATGACGAAAAAGCGAGGTAGATTCTTTTCTATCCGGCACAAAGGCATGAGGAGTTTCAAGAATATTTTTGTCATCGGAACTTGAAGGGGAAAAAGAATCATTCATGCAATCAAAAATATAGGATCAAATTACCTTAACATATGATGAAAAAATCAAAACTGCTCCTTTGCTTAAAGTAGATCCCGTCATTACAGGTCGAGTAATTTTTATATTCTTTGACATCGACGTGACTATATCACGAATTGAGATGATCACCACTGTTTTAAACCCTATGGGATCATTATCTTCAAATTACTTAGCCAACATATACGCCTCATAAGTCAAAATCAGGGTATTGTTTCGCAAGTTTTGGCGCGAAATACTCTCCCCATTTTCGCCAGATTTGATTCATGAGACAGGTCATGAAGATGCCATTGCTGATTCCTATACAAGCTCCCACGATAACATCAACAGGCCAATGTGCACCTGTATAAATGCGTGAATAACCTACTAGAAAAGCGATCACAAAGGCCCCAATTCCCAGACGCCGATAAAATAAAAAGAGAACTGTTGCTATCACAAAGATATTTGCAGCATGCGAGGAGGGAAAGGATACACCTTGAATTTTTGTTCCTAGCGGAGGTACTTGCGGAAAAGAAATCTGAGGATGTACAAAAAGAGTGGCTATTTGAGGTGATGAAGGAACTAGAGAAACAACACGCACACCAGGTTCCACCTGCAGGGGACGCGCACGTCCCACAAGATGCTTGATTGTATGGACTATCACTCCATCGGTCATCCCAAGCGCAAGTGCCAATATCAACAACATGAATCGAATGCGAACATTTCCAAACAGAAGACCTAAAAATACCGCTAAAAAAATAAGCGGACGCCATGCAGAAAAATTAGTAATCCCAGCCATAAAATGATCCATGAGTGGAGAAGTCATTTTGCGATTGATCCAATGTTGAAAAAAATGCTCGAACATTATCTTAAGTAGAACAGTGATTTTTTAAGTGAAGTAAGGCAAGGTTATGGGGTGAGACTCTGCTAGACAATGACCGTTTTTAGGTTAAACCTTGAGAAAGAAAATTTATACTAAACCAACTCATTAACTGACTTATTGATTTATCTAGAAAATAAGTGAATTCATGATCTCTACCTTTAGAAAAACCTTATTATGGCCATAATTACATTTAGTGGAAATCCTATGATTAATGTTGCAGGTGCCTACTTTCCTGCATGGCTAGGCTGTATGGTCGTTGGTGTTTTTGGAACATGGCTTTTAGGAATTCTCTTTCATCGTTTGACATGGTCATCAATCCTTCAACCACCAATTCTCATGATTCCTGCCATCTTTAGTGCTATCACACTCTGGACATGGCTTCTTTTTTTTGCAGCACGATGAGCGGAAATTCTACATCAACTCAAGAAGTTTTACTCAGCACACGCCATTCATGGAGTAATATCCTGGCACACCCGAATATTATTCTTTTCATTTTTCAGGCACTCATTCTATTGACTGTAGTTATTGGTATCATCAAAGTTTGGGATAACGTTCAAACATTTCCTAGGACTGATGATGCAGAAATTATTGCCAATACGGTTGGTGTTGCAGCTCAAGTTGGTGGAACTATTGTAGAGCTTCATGTTGTTGACAATCAAAAAGTCAAACGCGGTGATCTTATCATGACCCTTGATGCCAGGCCTTATGAAGCAGAGGCAGCACGCGCCAAGGCAAAACTTGAGCTTGTTTGTAGCGAAGTCAAAGCACTCGAAGAACAAATACGAGCCGCTCAAGCCACGTTGCATGATCGTGAAGCAAAGGCTGCCTATGCGCTCATGCATTACGAACGACTCAAACCACTACTCGAAGGTAACTTTGCTTCTGCTGATAAAGTACAACAAGCACAATCTGATGCAGAAAGCAGCACTGCTTTAGTCCATGAAGCAGAGGCGATGGTAGCCAAAGCTATTAATAATCTTGCAGAAGTTAATGGCAAAAATACACATATTGAAGAAGCAGAAGCAGAACTCTGGAATGCAGAATTACATGTCTCTTATTGTAAGATTTATGCTTCATGTGATGGCTATATTACGAATTTAAAAATTGCCCCTGGTTCCTATGCCGGACGAGGAGAGCAACTCTTTACTATTGTTGATTCGAGTATCTGGTACGTACTGGCTAACTTTCGAGAAATTGATATCCGTCGTATTAAAGAAGGTCAAAGTGTCCGCGTTTATCTCATGGCGCGTCATCAAACGCCCATCTCAGGTATTGTGCAAGGTATCTCTCGCGGTGTTTTCCCTTACGTAGGTAATTCTCAAAACAGGGCGGGTGAAGGAGGAGTATTAGCTGTTGTTCCGCCGACTTTTGATTTTATTCAACTAGCAACACGCTTCCCTATTCGGATTGTCTTACAAGGAGAAGAAAAATCGGATTTTCGATTAGGTGGAAAAGCTTCTGTCATTATTGATACACGTAATACCCCATTGGGTGGTTCATTAAAATTACTCCAAGAACCTTATTATGTTCCTTTCACACCACCTCTCTATCCTCCTAAAACAATAGAAAAAAACCAATAGTAATGATTCATTTTAAGGTAACACCCAAGGAAGAAGCAACAACATCTGCTCTCTCTGCTGCCTTTGGCAATACAGCTACGGTTTTATGTGTCGAAGCATTACATATTCCAGACGCCTACATAGCACTAAGCTTGGCAGCTTCACTCTCACTACTACCTACACCATCTTTTCAGCATTTTCTTTTTCGTCTGCTATCGGTAACCTTAGCAGTCACTGGTGGAGGGCTTCTCCTCGTTGCGCTACCAGAATCACCTTGGGTGTATTTTTTCTTTATCAGCTTTATTGCTGCAATTGGATATCTTGTTTTTTTAAAAAATTTTGGCGCAGGAACTGCCTTTACTTTTAGCGCTTATTTTGTAGCCATGTGTGTGAAAGCAATGATTGCAATAGCCTCATGTAATATTCTTATTACCGGACTTCATTTACTATCTCAGGCAATTATTCCTATTGTGCTCACGTATGGAATCGCATGCTTATTTAAAAAAAAATCAGATCTTTGCGCATATGTTTCCTTACAGTCCCCTCTAAGTAGCATGATTAACATTGGTCTTGTTGTTTCTATCGCCATCATTGTAGCGCTCTGCCTAAAAACATCTCAATCAACGCGCCTGATCATTGCGAGTGTTTCAGGCATTACAGCCTTGGAAATAGAACAATCTGCAACATTATTTAAGCAAAGGATGTGGGGTTATATTTTTGGAGCACTACTCTCTATTGCCTATATTGTAGGTTTGGTAGCATTGACTAATGATTTTGCAATCTACCTGTTAAGCTTAGGCTTGTTCTTTGGTTGCTTGGAATGGTTAGCTAACTATTACGAAACCAAAAAAATTCTCTTGCGTGCGACGGCAACCATGTTTTCGTACTCTGTGCTCATGATACCAGCACCCGATAGTAATTTGTATATTAGCTTAGAGCGCATTGTCATGAGTCTGATTGGCTTTTCTATTGCCATTCTTGTTTTTTTTAATCATGGGGGAGGTGCAAAAAATCACTCGCTTCATGATTGCCTCTAAGAAACCAAGTAGATGAATATTTTTTTAAAAAAAAGAAGAATCCCAAGTGCTACTCTACAACTTTTTACAAGACAACTCGCAATTTTGCTTGATGCTAGGTTATCTCTAGGTCAAGCACTCGCAGTTTTAGCAGAACAAGAATCAAATACAGCTTTCAAAAAAAACCTATGTGGACTGATAGAAAATATTCAAAGCGGTAACACCTTGAGTGAAGCGTTAGCAGGATATCCCAGTCTTTTTCCCTCACTCTACATTAATATGATTCGAGCAGGAGAAATGAGCAGTACACTAAGCACCGTTTTAAATCGATTGGTTTCATTCCAAGAGCAGATCCAAAAAATGAAACAGAAAATAACTTCGATGCTTTTGTATCCGGCGATTGTATTGATTTCGGCACTTCTGATGATCTTTTTTTTAGGAAGTATGATTATTCCTAAATTTGAAATTATTTTTGCTGATGGATTTGAAAAAAATAGCCTTCCCTCATGCACACTTTTTCTTTTAGAGGCTAGCCAATATATACGAACTCACATCATGACGATGATACTATTACTAATTGCATTGCTCGTAGCTATCAAATTGGCATTCACTCTAGAGGCATTTTGCGAATTCTTTGATCGATTATTACTAGGATTGCCACTCATAGGAAGCGTTTTAAAAAAACACTATATCTCACAATGTTTTTATACCTTAGGAACGTTAATACTCCATAATGTTCCTCCACTAGAGGCAATCCAGATAACACAAAAAATCTCAAATAATAGAGCTATCGAAAAAGCCATGAAGATGATTTATCAGAGCTTAGAAGCCGGTGATTCTATCATGTATCCAATCCAGGCGAGCCATCTTTTCCCACCAATGACAATGAGCATGATTGCCATTGGGGAGCAGACAGGCAGGCTAGCTGAAATGCTTCTACAAATAGCGACTATTTATGAACAAGATGTCCATCATCGCATAACTCAACTCATGATACTTATCGAACCATGCCTGATTCTGCTTCTAGCCTGCTTCATCGGAGGAGTTGTGATCGCACTTTTTCTACCACTCATGACAATGATTGGAAGTATCGGAAATTAATCAGGATATTTCATATTGATCGTGACGAGTATAGCGCTCGGTCTTTTATCTACGTTCAAAATAATTTGACTATAATAGTCTCTTTTTTCCCTGCAGCCTTTACAAAGAACAGAACTCATTACTTCGTCTCTACATCGAAATGCCACGACCTTTAGAGAGTCATGCCATTAGAATTATTTTTGCTGGTCTAATTACATCGACATACCACCATCGATGGCTAGCACCTGACCTGTGATATAACGTGCAGAAGGCCCGGCTAAGTAGGCAACGGCAGTTGCGATATCATCAGGCTCTCCAAAACGAGCAAGCGGGATCTGAGCAAGTGCCCCCTTACGGACTTCTTCACTTAAGACAGCAGTCATATCGGTTTCGATAAATCCAGGAGCTACCACATTAACCGTAATGCCCCTACTAGCAACTTCGCGCGCGAGACTTTTACTAAAACCAATAAGACCTGCTTTACTAGCTGCATAATTGGTCTGTCCTGCAAGACCCATGAGGCCACTAACAGAGCTAATGTTAATAATCCTTCCAGCACGCGCTTTAAGCATAGGGCGAATAAGAGCACGTACAAAATTAAAAGCTCCCTTAAGATTTGCATTAAGAACCTCATCCCAATGCTCCGAGGACATGCGCATGAGTAAATTGTCTCGGGTAATTCCAGCATTATTGACAAGAATATCGATGCGTCCAAAATCAGCAAAAATTGTTTCTCCTATTTTTTGTACAGCATGAAAATCAGCTACATCAACGGCATAGGCTCGTGCAGATTCAGGTATTTCTTGATTCAATGCTGCTGTGACTTTCGATGCATTAGCTTCACTACGACTGACAACGGCAATTTTCGCCCCGTGAAGTGCAAGTTGACGAGCGATAGCCTCACCTATACCTCGTCCAGCACCGGTAACGATTGCTACTTGATGTTCTAATGATTTCATAAAAATATTCGAATCGTTGATTAAATCAAAAAAATATTAAAATGGAAGTCTGAAAAGCAGTTAACCCGGATATTTCATACTGATCGTGAGGAGGAAACTGGAGATGGTTCACCTCCCCTAATGGCAACGATTTGAAGCTGCAAATTGATTCTTCCCTGGTAAATATTACGTTCAAGCCTAAATGCGATATCCCAAGGTGTTTTAGGAAGTTGTTCTAAGGCTCCATCGAAGAATATTGCGGTTAGAGGCATGTTCTTGTGCCCAAGAAATTCAAGGCGCAAATGTTTTTTCTTTAATACGCGTGGCTCGCACAAAGGATAGAGAGAACGTGCAATAAAGAGCGGTTCAACATTCCCAACACCAAAGGGACCTAGGCGATCTTGCGCAAGAAGCCATGCAGGGGAAAGATCCTCTATATTCACTTGAGCCTGGAATCTTAATGTGGGCGTGAGCTTGTCTTGTGTAAGAAAAGCATCCGCAGTCTCTTCAAATGTTTTGCACAACATATCTAAATTTTCTTTCTGCAAGCTAAAGCCAGCTGCCATGGCATGTCCTCCAAAGGATTCTAGAAGATGAGCGCATTTTTCTAAACCGCTTACTAAGGAAAAGCCATCAATACTCCGACCGCTGCCTCGACCAAAACCATTTTCATCAAAACCAATAATGAGTGTTGGACGGTACCAGCGTTTTGAAATACGTGATGCCACTATCCCAATAACTCCGGGATGCCAGTGAGGTTGACCGAGCACAATACTTTTAGAAGGAGTAGTTGAAAAATTTGCAGCAACAAGTTCCTCTGCCTCTTCTCTCACAGCAGATTCAATGGCCTGACGCTCACGATTTTTCAGATCTAAATGGTGTGCAAGATGAACTGCCTTGCTCGGATCGTCTGTTAGTAAAAGCTCTAAGGCTTCTAAAGCCGAGGCAAGTCGGCCTGCTGCATTCAATCGAGGTCCTAACTTATAACCAATATCATAAGTCGTTACGGGATGATTCACCTGGGCAACCTTCATTAACTCTCTTATTCCAGCCCACTGAGAATGTTCGAGTGCCTTGAGACCATGAAATACAAAAATCCGGTTTTCCTCAATAAGAGGAACAATATCAGCAACTGTTCCTAATGCGACGAGGTCCAAATAATGCCGTAGATCCAGTGGTGGCTTGTCAAAGCGCTTCAACAAGGCATGAATGAGTTTAAAAACCAATCCTACACTACAAAGGTAATGATAGTCATGCGTTGAGGCCACATCACTATTATGAGACGGCAGTGATAGCAGATGTGATGTCTGGAAACCTTCGACATCATGATCTCTATTCATCGTCTCGACTAAGAGAGCACGAGAATTTTGAGTATGCTCAAAGAATATTGTATTCTCTATTAAAGCCATTTTTGGATTGACTAAAATGGGCGGCAGGCGGGCTTTATCTTGGATTTCATGGTGATCCACCACGATAAGATCCGCTCCTTGTCTTGCAATCCACTCGGCCTCTTGCACGGAATTGGTACCACAATCAACGGCAATGATAAGATCTGGTTGGAATTCTTCAAAGCAAGATGCCAAACCTTCTTTGCTCAGGCCATATCCATGAACAGCACGTTGCGGAATAAAATAATTTACTTTTGCTCCCAGGACTCTTAAAGAGCGACACAAGAAGGCAAGCGAGGTAATTCCATCAACATCATAATCACCATAGAGAATAATTTTCTCTTGTTTCTTTAATGCCTCTAATATTCGATCGACCGCGAGATTAATATGCCTAATTTCCTCAGGAGGTCGCAACATAGACAAACGAGGTTTAAGAAAAAGACGTGCCTTATGGAGGGAATCATATCCACGCTCTACTAAAATAGCAGCAAGTGCATCGGGTAGTTGAAACTCCTCTGCCAATCTTATGACATTGGTAGAATCAACCTGTGCAGGAAATATCCATTCTTTCTTCATTTCACTATTGGTATTAGATGATCTCTTTTCAACCAGCAAGAAGAAGAACAAGTTCAGAACTGCTTTTAGTCATCACTAAAGCGAGCGGAGGGAATCTTGCATGCCCCCTCTTAGGTTATCGATGGTAACTCGTCAAGCTTAGCGGCTTCCGCAGTAGATAGGCATGAAACATTTGGGTTATGGTGTATTAACTTGAAAAGTGCGTGTTAGAAGCACAGTAATTTTTTCTTGAGCACAAGGCCAAAAATCTTGGGCTATCCAATCATAATGTAGGATCTGCGAGCAGAGTTCTAGCTCGGATATTTCATACTTAATTGTGACGAGGAGGCTGCAAAAGCTTATGGCGTAAGGCAGACCGAGCATTTTGACTTGGGCTGTATGTGTGCATACCGTTCAAGTCACACTGTGAGTTTGAGCGTAGTATCCATATGCTTTCCCGGTCTCCGCAGTAGATCAGTGTGAAATATCCAGGTTAAGGAAAAAGAGTAAACTTATGTCGTGCCCTTCTCAATTTAATACACCATATAGTCATGCTTCCTATTTTTATTCATGTTGTATTATTGATAAGTCAATTCGGTCGCGGAATCATTTGTAAAAAGGGATTGCTTTAGAAGAAACCGCCATTATGATGGGAATCCGTTTTTATAGCTCGGGTGGTGAAATGGCAGACACGTGCGTTTAAGGGGCGCATGCCGAAAGGCGTGGGGGTTCGAGTCCCCCCCCGAGCAAGAATTTATAGTCATCACGAATGAAAATTAAGATTTTTTATTCAGGATTTTCTGGAGCTAGCAAGGCTTAACCCGAATATTTCACACTCAATCTATTACGGCTTGTGGAAAGGTCTATTGTTACTGTGTTGGTTTCAAATTCTGATTGAGACGGTATGGACACATATAGCCAGACATCACAATTCTTCACCAGCCTTGTACTAACAATCTTTGCACAGTGCCTCATGACGATTCAGTATGAAATATCTAGAAGCGCTATCTAAATGATAATAGGACGAGATGATAACGAAATTTTTTTCTAAAAAGAACAAAGTCATTTGATCCTACATAAGAGAAGCCTCTTATAAAAAGGCCATGAGAAAAAGGCCATGAGAAGTTTCCTGGCTCACGCTATTGCCAGAGGAATGATTGCGTTAGTGCAACAATTTGGTTGTTCACAATGAGGAGTGCTCGCCAGCAGGTCACACGACCATTTTCAAGATAATCATCGCCAGTAACTTTAAAAATAGAACGAATGGATCCCTGTGCGTGAGGATAAGTAATTTCGCGTGCTAAGACTTCATTACTCAAACCCGCCTGGCGATATTCAAAACGAATGGTAACGTTTTCCGGAGTACCATGATTCCACCAATAAAAATTAAAATAGTTACCTCGAAGCTCACTGATATCGAGCGCAGTAGTAGCAGGCCACATGTAAGAGCGTCTTTGAAAATTGACTACCTCTGAATGACTCGTTCTAAAAGTGCTTGGATCATTGAGAAATTGTGTTTCTTTTCTAAATGAAAAATTAGAATTGATATTCAAGGGTAGCACATTGGCTTTTTCAAGTTTGATCACAGGAGGCTGCATGGTTGAACAACTTGCCAGCAAGAAGAAAAAACTTATAAGTAATGTGTAGGATTTAAAGCACGCTCGTCGAGGAAGGAAAATCGCAATACTCATTCTAGAAACTAGTTTTTAACGTGACTGTGATAGAGGCATCAAAGCTTGAGAGTAGTTGACACGTGCATCATCTAGTGATGATGAAGGCTACACAGTCTTATTAGCGTGTGCCCATCCCAACGTTTTGAACTGTTTGAAAGAGTTTGCCTTCTGTTTTAATAGAAGGGGCTATAATAATTTCTGTCTCTTGGAATTCTTTGATCGTGCGAGCACCAACATTTCCCATACACGTCGTGATGGCGCCTACAAGATTTTGACTTCCATCATCAACGACAGCAGGCCCAAAGAGAATTTGTTCTAGTGAACCTGTCGCGCCAACGTGAATACGGGTTCCACGGGGAAGATTCGCATGAGGGGTTGCCATACCCCAATGATAACCTTTGCCAGGGGCTTCAAAGGCTTTTGCAAAAGCACTACCCACCATGACGGCATCAGAGCCACATGCTAAAGCTTTGCAAACATCTCCACCCTTACTCATGCCACCATCGGTAATGATGGGAATATAACGTCGTGTTTTTTTAAAATACGCATCGCGTGCAGCAGCACAATCAACTGTAGCCGTCACCTGAGGCACACCTAGGCCCAAGACACCTCGTGATGTGCACGCAGCCCCTGGACCAACACCAATAAGCACACCACTGACCCCACATTCCATCAGCTCTAATGTGACATCATATCCGACAGCATTACCAACAATTACGGGGATGGGCATTGTCGCACAGAAATGTGCTAAATCGAGTGTTGGATATTTTGTAGAGACGTGACGCACTGTAGAAACAGTACTCTGAACAATGAAAAGATCCGCAGCCGCTTCTGCCGCAATCGGACCCACATGTTCTGCACGTTGAGGAATACAACTCACAGCGACAAGACCGCCAGCTGATTTAATGTCAGAGATACGCTTAGCAATGAGGTCATCGCGTACAGGCTCTTGATACATTTTTTGAAGCAAAGCCGTCACATGATCTTTATCTGCGCTGAGCACTTCTGCAAGGACTTCATCAGGGTTTTGATAACGTGTTTGAACACCATCGAGATTAAGCACAGCGATACCACCTAATTTTCCCATCGCAATCGAAAATCGAACATCCACGACACCATCCATCGCACTAGCCATGATCGGAATGGAGAGTGTGAGAGCATCTCCATTTTTACAAGGAATAGAAAAGGTCGTATCAACTTCCTCAGGATTAATCGTGATATGTCCCGGCACGAGTGCTATTTCATCAAATCCATAAGTAACACGAGCCTTACGGTTTCTTCCAATCCACATGCCCATAATTAGAGACCTCCTTGATGATGAGGCTCATTGAGACTGCCACAAGAGTGACAGGACAAAAGCTCGTTAGATGATGAAGTCAAGAGTGACGCCCCACAGATGCGACAGTGAATAAATCGTTGAGAGGCCTGAAAGTAGAGTCGTTTTTGAAGCATCTCATATCCTATCCAAAGGATTAAGATTCCCGCAAGAAAAACTGTAAGATAAATAAAAACAAACCAGGCAAGAGTGAGTTGAATCATAGATAGAGTCGGTCCCAAGGTGAGCAATTTTTCATAAAGAGAATAGTTTCTTAACCCGGATATTTCATACTTAATCGTGACGAGGAGGCTGCGAAAGCTGATGAGATAAGGCAGACCCAGCGTTTTGACATCGGGCTCTATGTGTAAATAACACCTAAGTTACAATCTGAGTTGAGCGAAGTATCCACCCTGCTTTCCCCGTCTCCGCAGTAGATCAGTGTGAAAGATCTGGGTTAACCCGAAAGTGCTATAAGATAAGACCAAGTAATGAGTAACCAAGTTTATTATTTTTCCTGCAGCCAGTGTCAGATTCCGAGTACATTGCATCAGATTTTCTGTTTTGATTCACGTTATTGAGATTGTACCACAAGTGCTTTTTTCAGATCGCCCTCCACTCTTTCCACGTTCACTTTATTTCTCCTGAGCCTCTCAATAGAGATTCATTCATGACCCCAAAAAATTAAAATATTACCCCACGTTGCCTCGTTTGCAGGAGCAAAACGACGTGTCATGAACCAGTGGGTGGCTACTTCGTCGGCTTCTTCATTTTGAGAAGATTGCGTGATAATAACATGGCGAGGAATACCCATGGCATCAATATTGACGGTGAGTAGTGTTGGTTGAGCAGGCATGCTGCTTGAAAGAGATAAGATGGGATGTCCTAGAACTGAGGCTGGTTCAGGAACACGCACAGCTAGGTTTTCTTGTAGCTGAATTCTTGTTGTTCTACTAAGAGTCGATTTGGACGGTAATACTTGTGCTCTAGAAGAATCATCCTTTACGACAAGCGATTCTCTTGGCAGGAGACATTCATCTGTTGGTGGCAAGAGCGGTGCTGTTGCCGCTTCTTTGCAAGGAGGCAAGTGATGTAATACCGGAATGGATGGGCTGAGTTGATAAATGATGTTTGATTTTTTTGGTTTGTTTTTTTGAATGGTTTCTAAAGGAGAAAAAATCGCTGGATCATTGGCTTGCAGCCACGGAGCGATTTTTTGTGAGGCTTGAGACTTAGGGATCAGAAAATAAACCTGCGCTGTTGTGATCTTTCGAACATGAAGAGGTTCATACACAATGTTAAAAAAATAAACTGCAGAAAGGTGCAAGAGTACTGCTAAAAAAATAAAAAGCGGCAATGTCAGCCTGGGAGCCTTTTTAATAGGCCACTCGAAGAGAAGTCTTGTAACATCAGAAACACGGATTTCATGCGTCTTGATCGGCGTCGTGCAAGAGAGCATCTTTTTCATTCTGCAGAAAGATCATTCGTGGCCAAGATTACCGTAAAACCACAATTAACACCAACAGTCATGACTTGTACGAGCAGGTCATAAGGGGCTTGTTGATCAGCTTTAATGATAAGACTGCTTTTAACCTCACTGCTCTGAAGAATTTTTTTAAGCCCTTCTAAAGAAACCTCTTGATTGTCAAAATAGATTGCTGGTAGAGGACTTCCAGTAATACTCACAACACGCGGATCATGATGTGGAACAAGTAAAAATGGAGATTCAGGGACTTTGATGGCAATGCCCGGTTGTAGTAAAAGTGTGCCGCCAATGAGTAGAAAAAAAACTAAACAAAGTACCGTACTCAGTCCTGGAGCAAGGTAGAAAAATGGCGAACCAGCTTCTTGTGTTCTGCGAAGACGCATGAGGATTCAGGATGCAAGGGCTTGATTACTCAGACTTCCTCAAAGCCGTCTGGTGATCTATGAGGAGCTGAACAATTTCAATACCAGCTCTCTCCATATCATGGATGAGATCATTCACACGAGAAGAGAGATAGCTGTAAGCTAAGAAAGCAGGAATAGCAACGGCAAGACCTGCTGCCGTTGTAATAAGGCTCTCAAAGACTCCTTTAGCAATTTCTGCAGTAGTGGCATAACCGCCATGAGCGATAATAGCTAAAAATGCATCTAAAAGACCTAACACAGTACCAAGAAGTCCAACCAAAGGCGTGACGTAAGCTAACATCGAAAGAATGGAGAGATTGCGTTCCAGCTTTGGCAACTCAAGCAAACCAGCATCCGTTGTGATTTCTTTAAGCTCGATACGACTTGCTTCTGGTCGTTGTAAGGCAGCCTGCAGCACACGTGCTACTGGTCCAGAAATAGTGACACATTCCTGAAGGGCTTCTGCAAGATGATTGCGTTGAATTAACAAGTGTAATCCATCAAGAAATTCTCCAACACGAATAGAAACACGATGCAAATAAAGCAAACGTTCAAAAAAAACACCAAGAGCCACGACACTACAGAGCAGGATAATACCCATGAGAGGCCCTCCTTTTTGTAAAATTTCAAGCATCCTAAAGCTATAGTTTAAATTAAGTGTGATGAGAAATGATTATTTTAAAAAGTGATTCATCCTCTCAACTGACCTCCCACAAATATTCGCTCCCATAAAAAACTATTTACACAATAGCGTTATGGATGAGGGAGGGAGAGAGATTGGTTGATGATTTTTTTGAAACTCAAGAAAAGTCGTTCCAGAGCGATATTTTATCTCTGCCAAATAGGAGCTTTTGCTAGGAGGCTCGTTACGTAAGGCATATCCCTTAGCTCCTTGAGCATGCCACTCATATTGACTCGGTGAGTAACAATAGCATCTCCAAAGACCGGAAAGCTTTTTTGTGAGTTTCTTTGTTTCCGCTCGCTTGTGAGGAAAAAAGCATGAAGCCGTATTTAAAGCACATGTGAGAGACGAGACGTAGCTTGGGTGTTTATTGACTAAGAGGAGTGCGTGATGTTCTTCCTCTTGGGCAGGAGCAAGCCCGGATATTTCATACTGATTGTGACGAGAAGCCTTCGCTATTTCCTTGGTACCAGAAGCATGAAATACTCCTGTGGAGAGAAAATAACCAGTGACATTTGCATCCTGATCCTTTGTCTTTGTTCGTATATTTACAGGATAAAGATCACATACGCCACCTGAAGTTGGGCCCCAGTGCTGAGTCAGAAGCTGCGAACTATAGTAGGTAGGCAGAGGCTCCAGGTGGTCTTGGTTTCGCTTATCTGCATGTAACATCATGAGATTACCCCATGAATTTCCATAGCCACATTCCAGTGTGTTGGGTTCATATCCATAGAGATAAGAAGTGGTGCCTCCAAGGAGTAAAAACTGTGCTGCAATGTCGGCCTGTAGCAAGGCAGCCGAGAGGGTCACCTCTGGCTCTCCAGAAAAAACAGAATAGCCATATTCACTCATAATGAGTGGCATCGTTCTTGGAATGCCACCATGGTAGATCCCCTTATAAGCTTGCTCCAAACGTCTCGGTTGTTTGATTAACAAGGGCACTGCGGGTAGGAGTAAATCATCAAAGGGATACCACTCAAAGCTGAGAAATTGAAAATTTTTTTTCTCCCCTTTTTGACGAAGCTGTTTAAAAAAACGCTTTAACCATGGTCTCTTATCGACACGATAAATGAGATCTCCAGGGTTCACATCAATGGTCACAAAACTTAGCCCACCAAGACTAAGATCAGGAAAAAAATGATGAATTTTTTTTGATACCTGAGCATACAACTCGGCCACATCTTTGGGATCAACACGTTGCCCATCTGGCTCTTCTCCTAGTTCTAGACGCTGCCCAGGAGAGAGGTAGCCACGTTTTTTTAAAAACTCAACCTCAGCGAGAGCATTTGCAGGGGTATCATAGAGAATTGGTACTGACCAGAGAATTGGCTGATGATTACTCAGAGCAAATTGTGCAACACGATCGATTCCAGGCTGCTGGGTTCTCTCATCTTGATCACAAGCACGATGCCATGGATCTGTCGAAGAGACATAGAGGAGCGTTTGCTTCTGATTAGGACAATGGATGATCTGATCATAAAATGTGTGAGATCTTAACCCTGATATTTCATCATGATCTACTGCGGAGATCGGTAATGCAGATAAATGCTTTGTTAGAATTATATTGTGACTTGAGCGGTATATACTCATAGAGTTCGACGTCAAAATGCTCGCCTGCCTTACCCCATCAGCTTTCGCGACCTCTTCGTCACCATCAGCATGAAATATCCGGGTTAAATATCCTAATTCAATCTCTCCTAGGGCATATCCCATATAATCCCTAGGATCATGACTCCCTGGCATTGCTGTATACGAACTCTCCGTCATCAAGATTCTCACATACTGAACAGGGAATGCTTGACCCCCAAAATTATGTGGCATGCCCAAATCAAGAATCGGAGAGCCTCCGCAAGAGTTTAAACATTTTCCGTTTGGAAAATCATGCCATGCACCTCCATGTCCAAAATAGAGATCTCCGCCACGTGAATATTGAATACGATATTTTTTAGCATACGGATGCTTCCAATGAAGACGTGCCGCATTAATAAAAACTGATTTTCCAAAATCAATGATCACCCACTGCGGGTGGCGAGAGTCTAACTCTCCTGTGTAATGACTCGTGAGATAGGGATTGCTCTTCCAAAAAGTATTCTCATTCCCATCATCGAGACGTGAGTAACTATCATTATTGGCTTCATCTAATGTATTTCCACGTCGTGGAAGACGATATCCATAGCTACGGGTGATAGGAATTTTTGACTGCGCACAAGATGTCCAATAACCTTGATGGTGCAAGGGATCACTCCAGCTACCCGAGGGATTCCAATGCCATGATTCGACTCCTAATTCAGTACGCAAACGATAAGCAACGGGCTTGAGTCCTGAAGAGCGCATGGCAGAAATTGCAGAGTTCTTAACGCTATGGATCCATGATACATCCCTCTTTTTATCAGAACCAACTCTCAAGCATTCTGGCGTATGATCAAAGGCCACACTGTTTTTCTCATGGCCATCAAGACATCCTCCCATCGTTTGAGAAAAATCAGTAATTTTTCTAGGATGAACTAGATCAATAGTGATCTTGATGTCTTGCAAAGAAGAATATTCGTCTACTCCTCTTAGAACATTAGCAAAAAATAATGTGAGGATACAAAAGAGAAGAGTCATCCTTCTCGTTTCTAGGCAAAGTGGATATTGGATTCTCTTGTCGTCTGTATACTCGTCACGAATTAAAGAAGCGTCTATTACAACAATGTGAGATCAATTCCTAAATCTCCAATTTTTCCAAAATTAAGTCCTCTCAAAGACGGAATCTCAGAGGCCATCTGTGCAAAGAGGTCCTCAAATGTCATGGAAAGAAGCGCAGGAGAAATGAGTTTTAGTAGATCTTGCAAAATTTCCCAATCATCACGTGCTGACCCTGGGGCTTGAATAGCTTGCATCAAGCGTTGAAGGCGACCTTTAATATTAATCATCGAGCCACGCTTCTCAGCAGCAGCCGAGCCAGGCAAGAGTATTGTTGCATGCTGTGTTGTGGCACTGGGAAGAATATCTAAGACGATCAAATTTTTTAATTTTTTAAGAGCAGCCTCACTGATGCCACAAGGAATCACATTTTCATGTAGGACCAGAAGCGAAGTAATTGTTCCCGCTTCAATACCTTTATTGATTGCTCCTAAGAGTGCTCCAGGTTCTTCTCCTACAAGACCAAGCAACTGAGCGCCTCGTGTGTTAGGATTGCCATCCTTAGCAACTAAGAATCCATCGCCGTCTTGAGGACGAGGACGTATATCAACGAGCGTCATGGAGAGCGCTTCTTTCAGACGACGTGCTAGGAAGAGTTCCTCATTGGTCATGCGTCCAGAAACGATCATGGCAATGGAACCCACTTCTTCTCCTTGCAGAGCTTTCGCAGCCGCATGGAGCGCCTCAGACCATTGACTATTTTTTAAGATATGATCACTTTCTTGATCACGCACACATGGCTTGAGCAGACGATCTTCACGGTGGAGATACCTGTAATTAAGACGATGAGAATCCGGCATCCAATAAGAATTCACCGCTTCATTGTGGCGCGGCGTAATACGGTAAATTGTATTTTCACGACTTCCAATAATGATGTTAGAGCCAGTACCACAACTCACATCAATGGTTTTGGTTTCTTTTAAAAACCAGACACGCATTTTAAATCGAAAATCCTTTGAGGTCAATGCACCAACCGGACAGATATCGACTGTGTTGAGCGAATAATTACTATCAAGCCTTTTGCCAGGGTGAACTGTTAAGGTCGTGTGACTACCTCGTTCGACAAATCCAAGCACATCGTCATGAGCCACTTCCTGCATAAAACGAATACAGCGTGAGCAAAGAATACAACGCTCATCATCAAGGATAATATACTTTCCAATATCAACATGCTTGGGTTTTTTGACTTTGTCCTCCAAAAAACGAGAGCCACCATGACCATACTCAACAGAAAATTCCTGAAGACGACATTCTCCAGCTTTATCACAGATGGTACAATCCAATGGGTGATTAATGAGTAAAAATTCCATTACACCCTTACGGCATTCCTCCACGAGCGAAGAATTCGTGCGTACCGCCATGCCTTCAGAAATTTCTAGCGCACAAGAAATCGCAGGTCTTGGATTCCACTGAATGATCGGATATCCATCATCTCCGAGTTCAGGTTTGCGATCAGGCTTCATTTTTGGAGAGCCTGTTTCTACTAAGCACATGCGGCAGTTACCCGGAACACTTAATTTTGGATGATAGCAATAATGAGGGATATGCTGACCAGACTGCATACACGCTTCAATCAAACGTGTTCCTTTAGCAAATTGCTTCCAGATGCCATCAATCTGCACATTGATCATAATATTTTCGTTAGCTGAAGAACTCATGTGTGAAGTCAAAGCCTATCATGGACTTTGAGTTTTTAGGGTTAAATAATTTTTGAATCCTACGAGAATACATGGTTTCTTGAAACCTTTAATTTCTAATAAATTTTTTCATGAAATTCTTGCCTTTCGCCTTACTTCCGTTTACGCCTTAACCCATCATATCAACTTTCGCGGCCTCCTCGTCACGATCAGTATGAAATATCCGGATGAACCCGGATATTATAAGTTGTCAGGATGGGTGGCAGAGTGGTCGAATGCGCTCGCTTGGAAAGCGTGTGTGCCTTGATCGGCACCGAGGGTTCGAATCCCTCCCCATCCACCAGACCATCCACTAGATTATGCTTCTGCTTTTCTCTCATCAATTGTAAGATTTTTTGCGTAAGAGTTTTTAGGGCTATCCATCACCTCGTGATGACGAAAACATCCTATTTCATGATCATTAACCATCCCAACTGCTTGCATAAAGGAATAACAAATTTTTGAGCCCACAAAAGTAAAGCCCCTCTTGCGAAGCTCCGAGCTCATCAACTCAGATTCTTTGCTCGTACAAAAGAACATTTTTGCATTTTTTATTTTATGATTAATGGTCTGACCATTAACGAAGTCCCAAATATAATTACTAAAAGAGCCATGCTCTCTTTGTACTTCTAAAAAAACTTTGGCGTTTGTAATAGCTGCTAGAATTTTGAGTCGATTGCGAATAATTCCTGGATTAACCACCAAGAGACTTACTTCTTTTTTACCGTAGCAAGCAATTTTTTTAGGATTAAATTGATCAAAAGCTTTGCGATAGGCATCTCGTTTCTGAAGTACTGTCTGCCAGGAAAGACCTGCCTGAGCGGATTCAAGAACTAAAAATTCAAAAAGTATTTTATCATCACGAACAGGAACACCCCATTCATGATCATGATACTCCATCATTAATGGACTTTTTAGAGACCAGGCGCAGCGGTGATGTTGTTGAGAGTTTGTTTTCATGAAATTTGCGGCATGCCATGAAATGTTTTTTAAGCCAGATGATGATTACAAAAAGTTCCGCTCTATGAGCCTAAAGTGAACTCTCCATTCACTCTTGCTTCTCTGTTTCTTCTTCTTCAATTTCATCGCGCAACGGCTTGGATAAGAATGGTCTTACAAAGCCATACAATAAGAACGTGATAAATAAAACAGAAGGCATCCATTCATAGTTCATGGCCGTAAAAATCAAAATGAGGATGATGATGAGAAAACGTGGGATCGAGCGTTGAGAGCCCCAGTTCAGCCCCTTAAAACTTGGATATTTCACATGACTAAACATCATAAAGGAAAGAAAGAGAAGGACCACGGGAAGTGCAAATTTCCAACGTCCTATTGTTCTCTGACCCTCATCTAAGGAAAGCATCATGAGTGTGAGTGAGGCAATAAGTCCTGCTGCTGCAGGAATAGGAAATCCGAAAAATTCCCTAGAGCACTCTTCTGCTTCTTCTTTCCCTCGAATGTTTTGAGACAAGCAGTTAAACCGAGCAAGGCGCAAGGCACCGCACAGCAAATAGACAAAAGCAATAATCCATCCTGTACGATGAAAATCTTGTAGAACAATTTGATAAACCAAAAGAGCCGGTGCGAGTCCAAAGGAAACCATATCAGCCAGTGAATCAAATTCTCGTCCAAACGGGCTTTCATGTCCTCCAAGACGTGCTAATCGACCATCTAAAAGATCAAACAAACAGGCTCCTAAGATAAATGAAATGGCCACATAGTAGCGCATAACCACAGGCTCTCCAGCGGCACTAAGAAGAGAAGCTTCTATGATTTTAAGAACTGCTGCAAAACCACAGAAAAGATTTCCAGCAGTCATTAAATTGGGGAGGAGATAAATTTTTGGCTCTTGTGAACTCATGAGTTTTGACTCCTGATTTTTGCCACTGCACTTGAACCACCTTGCACCTTATTTCCAACTTCAACGAGCACTTGAAATTCGAGTGGGATATAGAGTTCCGTACGTGAACCAAATCGAATCATACCAAAACGTTCGCCTCTGTTAAGATGATTCCCCACATGAGCCCAAGGAACAATACGTCGCGCAATAGCCCCAGTAATTTGTTTGACCCCTACGCTGTAAGAATCTCGCTGAATAATCCACAGTCGACTTTCATTCAGTATCGATGACTCTGGTTTGCGTGCATCTAGATAAAGCCCACCTCGTGGCTCACTATGGATGATTTCGCCTTCAATAGGAGACCGATTCACATGCACATCGAAGACTGAAAGAAAAATCGAAATTCTCCTCATTCTCTGCGTTAAATAAAGGTCACCTTCGACTCCATCAACTTCTTCAATAGCTGTCACTAGCCCATCAGCAGGCGAAACAACGAGCATGGGATCACAGGGAATCTCTCTCTCTGGATCGCGAAAAAAATAACAAGTAAAAATAATAAGAAGCCCGACAGGTAATGCCAAAAAAGGAGAAAAGAGCAATGCGAGCAACCATAAAATCCCTAAACCCATGAAAATCCACCTGCCCTCATAAATGGCTTTGGGATGTTTTTGTAAAATCACAATTTCTCCTGGATCATATTTCTTTTTACTTTCGTGCTTCTCCTTGAAAGGTTCTTGCTTATGAAACGTTGTCGAGCCATTTAAGAATGGTTGCGTATTGCTTAAATCTAGATCTCGAACTGGATACTCTGTTTCTTCTTTTGTATTACTCATAAAATAAATGCAGTGCTTGCCAAAATATCGTACTTCTCGTTTGCAAGCAATGATGATAGCTTAGGCAATATGTCTTCATCTTTGAACAGCACAAAAGAAAACAGCACACAAAAGTCTACTCCCTCAATTTCCTCTTCTATGGAGGAACTTCTGACAATCTATCCTGGAGCTCGTCGCGTGTTATTTCAACGCTATCATCTTGGTGGTTGTAGCAGTTGCAGCTTTAGTTTAGAGGAGACCCTTGAAGAACTCTGTACAAGAAATGGGACACTTAATCCTAACATGGTCCTAGAAGAATTAAAAAAAGCCCATCATGCAGATGAACAATTACTCATCTCTCCTCAAGATTTGTATCATCATCTCCATGATCCTAATGAAGAGCGTATTTGCCTACTTGATATTCGTACACGAGAGGAATTTGAAGCAGTCCATATCCCTACTAGTCAACTCTTGACCCAAGATTTGATGGAAACAACCATGAATCACTGGCCAAAAGAAAACCTTTTAATCCTCATTGATCATCGTGGAGAACGAAGCCTCAATGCAGCAGCTTACTTTGCGGGTCATGGATTTCTAACTGTGAAATCATTACATGGCGGCATCGATGCTTATGCAGAAAAGATGGATCGTTCCCTACCGCGTTATGAAATTGAACACGCATGAATTAAAGAATTGAAATCCTCTCTGGCAAGCTCACTGCCCCATAAAATTTTAACCCGAATATTTACTGGATTTTTTTACTATGGATACACTTCAAACTATTGAACAAGCAGCTAGTTCTTCTAAAAATCGCGGAGAGATGGCTCATGCCGATGCAGTTGGTACGGTGGGCAGCGACAACTGTGGTGACATGCTCCGTCTTTGGATTAAATTTAAAGAAGAAGACGATGGGCGGCGCGTCATTGACAAGGCAAGCTTTCAGAGCTTTGGATGCCAAACAGCGATTGCCGTAGCCAGTCTCGCGACCGAAATGATTCGAGGCAAAACAGCTTCAGAAGCTCTTGCCCTTTCTAGTGAGGACCTCGCAGCACCACTCGGAGCATTGCCTCCTATGAAAATTCATTGTGCTCAGCTTGTAGAAGAGGCTTTAGAGGCAGCACTTTCTCCCCGAAAATCTTCCCATCCTTCCGCAATATCCAAACCATCAGCGCTTACACTCATCGATCAACTTCAAGCTCCCACTGGAAAAATTAACATTCGTCTTACAACGCCGCCTCTATAGTCACAATAATAAAAAATCATCAAGATATTTTGAGTCTTCCCAACCCGAATATTTCACACTAAATCTATTACGGCTTGTGGAAAGCTCTATTGTTACTGCATTGGTTTCGAATTGTGATTGGGGCGGTATGGACACATGCCGCCCAGAATCACAATCCTTCACCCGCCTTGTACTAACAAGCCTTGCACAGCGTCTCATGACGATTCCGTATGAAATATCTGAATTAATTTTCTTTTCTATCACTTATGAGTTTCTTGTTATAAACTCTTTCACTTTCTAAACCTTATTAACTCATGAATTCCCAACAAGACATCATCCTTAAACGCGATTGCGAAGCCATTCAAATTCCAAGTGGCACCATTCTCATTCTTCCAGCAGGCACGCAGGTCATCGTGACGCAAGCACTCGGTGGCACATATACTGTAGCGACTCCCGGAGGCCTTGCGCGCATTGATGAAAAAGATGCTGATGCCCTTGGTCTAGACAAATCAAAACTTGAGGCTCCTATAAAAACAGTCCCTGAAGGAACATTAGAAGAGGCTGTGTGGAAACAACTCAAAACAGTTTTTGATCCTGAAATTCCTGTTAACGTCGTCGATCTTGGCCTCATCTATGATTGTACTATAACAACATCAGACGCAGGCTTCACCAAGGCTCATGTGAAAATGACCTTGACTGCTCCTGGCTGCGGCATGGGACCTACGATTGCAGCTGATGCCCGATCTAAAATAGTCACCATTCAAGGTATTGATGATGCAGAAGTTGAGCTTGTCTGGGATCCAGCATGGAACCAAGACATGATTAGTGAGGCAGGACGGATGAAACTTGGCATGGTTTAGTGAAACATATCTTTTTCCTCAGAAATTTTAGGATATCAAACATTTTTTTCTTGCATTTGTTATCCTCGTCCATTAGCTTCCTTTGCTTATGAGTCAACATCCTAGTCTTAAAGGCTCCAGTTCCATTGTCGCTAAACGAAGTGTCCTCAAACGTTTTGAACGCGTTGATTTGTTAAAAAAACGCTCTCAGTGGAAAGAGGGACAAAAAGTAATAGGCTTACCGAAAACAAAGCCGGACGCTTAGTACAATTTCGCTGCACCCGCAAGAACCCATTGCTCTAGGCTCAGAATAGATTCTATAACGAATCTTAATGAAGACACTTATCTATTGTCTCTTCATTCGTCTACTTATTGAGGCAACCATTCAACAATCTCTCCTCTAAAGAGCCTCTTCTTCGACTTTCTGACCAGCATTATCACACTGTGACAACTCTATCTTTTTCTAAGTCAACAGAAGGCATACGCATTAATAAATTTCTTGCACGTGCTGGCTTTGGTTCACGGCGCTCTGTGGAGGCACTCATTCTCAAAGGTTCTGTAGCGATAAATGGAAGTTTTTGCCGTGATCTAGCACGAAAAATTTTACCTCAAGATGACGTGCGTGTTCATGGAAAAAAAATCCATCAAGCCCCTCTTCGCTACCTCTTACTTCACAAACCAGCAGGCTATGTTTGCACACGTTCCAAGCGCTTCTCGGAAAGAACGATCTTTGATCTTCTCCCGAGCGAGGCATTATCACTCTTTCATGTCGGTCGTCTCGACAAAGAGAGTGAAGGCCTCCTTCTCATCACAAATGATGGTATGCTCTCTCAACAGCTCATGCATCCCTCTACTGGCATTGACAAGGAATATGAAGTCACCCTAGATCAACCCTTCAATGAAAAAACAGCTGCTGCGCTGAAAAAAGGAACATGGATTGAAGGAGCCGTCGCGCGTGTTGAATCAGTACAACAACTAGGACCATGCAGAATTCAACTAGTCCTTCATCAAGGCATTAAACGTCAAATTCGCGTGATGCTTGGGCAGCTTGGATTCAGCGTCAAGCGACTAGTACGCACACGCATTGGACCACTTCAACTACGCCAACTGCCTCTTGGAAAATATCGAGAACTTTTGCCTAAAGAGCTCGAACGACTGACCCAAGCATCCTTAAAAAGTCGAACTTTCAAATCTACACCTTCTCTACCTTGATGTCTTAGAAAAGAAGAAATAGAGCCTAGGAAATAAAGCCTTTGCATCAGAAATATGGCACGCTAAGAAGAAGCTCCCAGATCCTCTTCCCTACACTTCTTATGTAGAGCCAACAAGGCAAGCATATGACCTGTTTTACCTCTCTCACGACGATAAGAATAATAGCGATCAGGATGGCAAGCGGTGCAGATTTTTTCATCTTGAATCATCCAAACACCTAACTCTCTTGCTTGCTGATAAATGATGCTTGCAAAATCGATTTCATAACAGGGTGGCCTAATACAGGGACCAATGATCACGATCATATCTTTGGGATGAATCGCAAAGATCGTTTGCATCTTAGTAATAGCTTTTGAAACAATTTCCTCCTCCGTCCCTTTTTTTCCAGAATGAATTAACGCGCCTGCTCTTCCATGTTTTTCTACAATCCAGACAGGAGCACAATCGGCAACTGTAATTCCTAAAATCACTTCTGACTCAGCAGTCATTAAGCCATCAACTTGCTTCATCTCCTCTCTTTGAGAGAGTGGAAGAGTGACGACTCCGATCTCAGAACCATGACATTGATCTCCATAGATTAAAGGCATGCCTTTAGCAGCCTCAGAAGAAGAAAAGAGAGAAGTAACTATTTTTCGGTGAATAGGTCGTTGAACTAAGAGCGCTTCTTTGCGATGAGCCGACAATATCAGACCAGGAATTCGACCAATGATCAAGGCACTTGCAGGAGAAAAAAATTTGCTAGAAGGAAATATTCTCTGAATAAAAGGAGCCGTAACATTCACAAAAAATAAACAAAATTCCAAAGAATATATCTTTTACCTAACCCGAATATTTCATGCTCACCTACTGCAGAGAGCGGGAAGGCAGATGAATGCTACATTAGACTCACATTGTGACTTGGGCAAGCTTAGACCATAAATCATTTGTTTACAATAGATGAAGTGTTCATTTAGGCTCACTCCTCACACAATCATGATAATAGGAAAATAGTCACTTCTGAACCAACTCATCACTAAAAAAAATTCTTTGTGATGTTTTACCCTTCTCTATTTACAAGAATATAGTCTCGCGTCATTTTCTCATTTTCTTATGCAACAGTATCAACGCCTCCTACGATTGGTCCTCGAACAAGGCATATGCAAAAAAGACCGAACAGGCACTGGAACACTGTCGGTTTTTGGTGCTCAAGAACGCTTTGATCTTCAACAAGGATTCCCTCTACTAACGACAAAAAAGCTCCACCTTCGCTCCATTATTTATGAATTACTTTGGTTTCTTACAGGAGATACCAATATTGCCTACCTTAATAAACACCGAGTCACCATTTGGAATGAGTGGGCTGATGAAGAGGGCAATTTAGGACGCATCTATGGAGCTCAATGGCGTAATTGGCGCGGACCTGAGGGCAAATCAATCGATCAAATAAACCAACTCATTGAGAATATTAAAACGAATCCAGATAGTCGTCGACATTTAGTCACTGCATGGAACCCTGGAGAACTCGATCAAATGGCCCTGGCTCCATGTCATGCTCTATTTCAATTTTATGTTTGTGAGGGAGAATTAAGTTGTCAGCTTTATCAACGCAGTGCTGATCTTTTTTTAGGAGTTCCATTTAATATTGCTTCTTATGCTCTTTTAACAATGATGATTGCTCAGGTGTGTGGTCTCCGTGCTAAAGAATTTATTCATACCTTTGGGGATCTCCATCTCTATCTCAATCACCTAGATCAAGTCCGCGAGCAGCTCTCACGCACACCTCATTCGCTTCCTGAGATGCAATTAAATCCTAACATTACTCATTTAAATGATTTTTGTTACGAAGACTTTCAATTGAAAAATTATAGCCCCTATCCTGCTATCCAAGCCCCCATTGCCATATGAAAGCGATCGTAGCGATGTCAGAAAACCGAGTTATTGGGGCAAACGGAGGGATTCCTTGGCATTTGCCAGAAGATTTTTTATTTTTTAAAAAGACCACCTTAGGTCATCCCATTGTCATGGGACGTAAAACTTATGAGTCTCTTGGCAAGCCCCTCCCAGGGAGAAAAAATATTGTTCTCACAAGCCAGGCCCTCATATTACCTGACCTCGTGATTGTCCACTCTAAAAAAGAACTCATCGCACTTAACATTCCAACTGAAGAAATATTTGTCATAGGAGGAGCTAAAATTTATGAGTTACTGCTGCCTCTCTGTGATACTCTCCTGGTGACCCACGTCCATCGCAGAGTCGAAGGAGACACTTTTTTTCCCATCTTTGAAAACAAATTTGAACTAAGCACGGTATTAATCGAGAGAACTGAATTTACGATTCGAGAGTATCAAAGAAAACAACAAGAATAATCTAGAGGATTTTTACTAGCTCACATTTTTCCATTCTCGAATGACAATTTGCGACCAAGTTTCAAATTCTTCAATTCTTTCTAGTAATTCGTGATGCGTAGAGAAGTCTAGTTCTGCAATAGCTTCCTCCCTAGAAGATACGTTTTCTGATGAGAGAATATAATGATGAATAACGCCTAGATGCACTGCTCCTACAGGATTAGAATCATCATTAATGAGTGCTACCGCCTTCAAGGGAGCCGCCTCTAAAGACGAAGGTAAAGATAATTCCTCCTCTAGCTCCCGCCTTAAAGCATATTCATAGGCGATAGCATTAAAATCCATTCCATCACTATCTTCATCATTCATATGTCCTCCAATACCGAGAGAACGTTTTTTTAAAAGACGTGTCTCACCAGAACCACTCCCCCGGCGGTAATGAAGGATACGAGGTCCACATGTGAGAATAATATAAGGAATGATTTGCTTGTAATTAAGATCTTCCTCAGCTTGAGAACGTAGGAGGAATAAGTGATTTTTCGGGTTTAAAAATAGTGGTAAATAAGCCTCAATCCTTGTACAAATCCCTTGAAAAGAACCTATCTTCTCAAACAGCGAACAAGGAACTACTAAAACTTTTTCTTGAGCAGTCATAAGGGTTGAATCTACAAACGTAAAAGGAAATAAAATATGGTATAAGGACTTAGTTTTAAAACGGATATTTCATAGTGATCGTGACGAGCAGACAGCTACTTTGCAAGCGTTTTGAAAAAATTTGAGAGAACCGAATTGACTCATAAACCTAAAAACGTGAATGAGAAGTTCTATTCCGCAGATATTTCGGCGGATTTTCTTGGAAAGATTTCATAAATTTAGAGGCATCAAGACGAGACTTAACCAGAAAAAAACACCTCAGCTTGCGCTGGGACTCCTGCCAATCGTTTTCCACCTAACCAATGACCGAAGATTAGGGTCAAAAGGAAGGCCCAGCGTTGTTGTGAAGTCCATTGCTTTGCGATGACATTTACACGTTGCAACATGCTACTGACTTTAGTGATGGCTTGAATAAGAAGTTCGCTGTTTTCGTGTTGAAGACTCACTT
>Ga0364867_10133_pt2 | contig 47966 bp, 42 predicted proteins | sample ExccelAu500001D4_3_FD_206915 | JGI IMG/M metagenome (GOLD analysis project Ga0364867, IMG submission 206915) | Enriched cells from Trout Bog Lake Hypolimnion, Wisconsin, USA - BchlTB.Aug13.5000.01.D4 | ecosystem: Environmental > Aquatic > Freshwater > Lake > Hypolimnion/Profundal zone | place... | reverse complement strand
ACTGCACACTTTCCAATGGCAATGCATTGTAGGTTGACGTACGGAAACCTCCTACGGAACGATGTCCTTTAATACCGACAATATGGCGTTCTTCGGCAAATTTCAGAAAGTCCTTTTCCAATTCAGGTTTCGTCATGATAAAAGTCGGGTTCATCAGGCTGCGGTCTTCCATAGCGGTTGTTCCCTGGAACAAACTATTGCGGTCTATTTCAGCATACAGCACAGCGCCTTTTTCCTGATTCCGTTTTTCCATGGCAGCTACTCCTCCCATTTTCTTTACCCATTTCAAGGTGAGGTATGAAAGATATATGGCAAATACCGGCGGGGTATTGAACATGGATTCGCCTTTGATGTGTACATTATAATCCATCATCGTCGGAATTTTACGGCCTGTTTTGCCAAGGATCGATTTCTTTACAATGACAAGGGTGGCACCGGCAGGCCCCATGTTTTTCTGTGCTCCGGCGTATATCAATGAAAACTTATTTACATCTACCGGTTTGCTGAAAATATCAGAACTCATATCGGCAACCAATGGCACCGGGCTATCCGGTATGCTGTGCATCTGGGTGCCGAAAATAGTATTGTTAGTAGTGATATGAAAATAAGCGGCATCCGTTGGGATGGTATAATTTTTAGGGATATAACTGAAATTTTTATCTTCTGAAGAAGCCACCACATCCACATTTCCAAAAAATCCGGCTTCTTTTACGGCATTGCTAGCCCAGGTTCCTGTTTTTAAATAAGCAGCCTTGCCATTTTCAGGCATCAGGTTGAAGGGAACCATGCAGAACTGTGTACTGGCACCTCCCTGCAGAAATAAAACGGCATATTCATCGCTAACGCCAAGGAGTTCTCTAACCAGTGCTTCGGCTTCGGCCATGGTAGATTCCCATTCAGGGGTTCGATGCGAAATTTCTACCACAGACATGCCCATTCCTTTGAAGTTCCTGATTCCTTCTATGGCTTCATCAATGGCTTCCTGTGGTAAAATGGCCGGTCCGGCACTGAAATTATGGACTTTTGTCATAATCGGGCGTTTTAAATTATGCCGCAAAGGTAGGGCATATCCATCGAAAAGTTATGTATGAAAAGTCTTCGCCATGTTAGTTTAAGGATAATTTTCAGATAGAATATTGATATTTTGATATTATATTCTTTCAAGCATGGTTGGGGTTGAATTAGAATATCCTCGGCTGAAACCGGAGAAAAGCAGGGGCAAAATTATTCTCTCACCTGAATAGGGTTATGTATTTCAGGGGGTAAATTTTTACGGACGTATAAGTTTCAATACCCTATTTATAATGTTCAGGATGCGTATGCTTATGCACTATTTTATCTGCCAGGTAGCCTGTACCGCCAGCAATAATGGCGATAGCAAGATAATTCAACCCTATCTCAGTAAAATAAGCCATAAAAGTCATTTTCATGGGCCCCCAATGGTATAAAAACATGTCAAGGATAAGACATTCCACCATCCAGATCAGGCCGGCCATCAGGCCATCATTAAAGAACAAAACGCGTTTTCTCCGGAAAATAGCAAACACAAACACGACAGTGAACAGAGCTACTGCTATTGACATTAATGCATCAAAAAATGCCGGGTCAATTGTTTTTACGGGTTGAATGAAATATGCGTAAACAAGCAATGTTCCCCACAAAATGAAACCATATAAAAGGAACTTTAGTATTTTCTTTGTCATGGTATTGGCGTTTAATTTATTGATGAATGTATGCTTATCTTATTATATTATCGGTTTTTCCATGGCATTCGGCTGAAATGGTTTTATGACCTGATTGAACCTGCACAATATGTGGGCTAATATACGGAATATTTAAATCAAGGCCTCTTAATACGAACAAGGAACCTATAACCAGGAGGAAATAAGGGGTAAGTTTTCGTACCGGAAAGCGCCACTGAGCAGGGAATAGATTTTTAGATACGATCAGACCCAGGATGGCAGGTAATGTTCCGAGGCCGAACAATAACATAAACATCAGGCTGTAGCTGATGCTACCCTGGCTGAGCGAAGCCGATGCAGCCAGATAAACAAGACCGCATGGCAAAAAACCATTCAGGATGCCTAACCCTAATACAGATGCAACTGTTTTGTGTTTCCAGAGTCTCGAAAATAATCCTGATGTTGTTCTCGACCAGATTTTCAATATCCCCGAGCTGAATCTGTTGCCTGCCGGAATGAAATACGACAGCGCCCAGATCAACAGCAAAATACCGGAGATGACAGATAGCAGCTGCTGGTAAAAAAGCAGTGATAAAAACTGACCGATCATTCCAAAAACCAGCCCAATTATAAGATAGGAAATGATGCGACCCATCTGGTATATTATTGTCCCGAAACCCTGACCTAAATTTCCATATCTGGATGAGGACATACTGATCAGAGGTCCACACATAATAAGGCAATGCATGCTACCGGCCATTCCGAGCAAAAAAGCAGCCCATAAAATTTGCATGGCGGATTAGTTATTTATTCAAGCCTGAAACTTTTTTCCAGGTAGTATTGTGTTGCTCCCTGTTGCCAGTCCATTCTCATTTTCCATTGTCCTTTGCTGAAGCTTGATAATGACATCACCGAAAGCCCTTTGTCATTTACATGCAGGGCTACGGTATCATCTTCTTTTTCGTTATTGGGTCTGTAAAAACAGATTCTTCCTGAAAGGGGGTCATTCGCTGTATAACCGGGAAATACAATGCTCAGGCTTTTCTTTACACTGTCGAGATCTATGACCGGTTTGGTAACCAGTGCATTATAATTTTTTTGTTTATTGATCTGTTTCTGGTAATCAATTTCAGCTTTATAATAATCTGTGATAACCAGATCAATAGGATGGCGCGAAGCCATAAGTGTAAATCCGGTGATCAAGATACCGAAACCAATAAAGGTTCCGATGGTGGCGTATAGCCAGATGTTTTTTTTAAAGTCTTTCATTTTTCGGGGGCCATAAAAGTTGTTTTCACTGTCTGCAATTGTTTGCCGTTTTCATATACACCTATCAGGATTGGGTTATCAGCTTTCTGCAATTCTTTTTTAGGGATTTCAACAGAAATAATGCCTTCTCCATAATCTTCTCCGGGTGCATTAATTTCTTTTCCTCCAACCGTGGTAATATGTCCGGGTGTATTTTCGAGCCTTAACTCTATAGACATATTTTTGAAGGTCTTATTCAGCAATTTTACATTGTAAATATTCTGTATCGTGTCTTTAGATTTCATTACAAAATCCATTCCGGGTGTTCTGAGTATATCGGCCTGAACATCACTGCGATTGGTAATAAGAATGATGAGTATGGTAAGCAAAACCGATATCAGTGCGATATATAATTTTCTCCGGGTATTTAATCTGAATTTTTCTCCGGTTTCTATGCCATCGAGGCTTTTATAACCGATAAGGTCAGGTTCTTTCCCTATTTTTGACATTACCACGTTGCATGCATCTATACAGGCAGTACAATGGATACATTCCATTTGAAGTCCGTCTCTGATATCAATGCCTGTAGGACATACATCCACGCATTGCGCACAGTTGATGCAATCACCATGCGATTCATCGCGCTTGCGTGCCCATTTTCCCCTGGGTTCCCCACGTTTATAATCATATCCTACAATAAGCGTTTTGGAATCTATCAATACACTTTGAAGCCTTCCATACGGGCAAATGATGGTACAGATCTGTTCGCGCATGTAGACATATACAAAAAAGAAGATTCCTGAAAATATGAAGATGGAACTGAGACCTCCTATATGTTTTGCCGGAGATTCTGTGGCTATGCCAATCAATTCATGAGACCCTATGATATAAGACAGGAATAAGTTGGATATTAGGAATGAAACAACGAAGAAGGCAAGATATTTAAACCCCCGTTTCCTCACCTTTTCGTCATTCCATTCCATTTTATCCAATCGGCGCTGAGCAGACGCATCGCCTTCAATCAAATATTCTATTCTCCTGAATATCAATTCCATAAATATGGTCTGCGGACAAGTCCACCCGCACCATAACCTTCCCAATATGGAAGTGAACAGGAATATGGCAATAATAAAAGCTATAACCGCTATTACGAACAGATAAAAGTCAGCCGGCCAGAATACACTTCCAAACAGTACAAATTTCCGGTGAACAAAATCAAATTGTAACATCTGATGTCCATTCATATGAATGAAGGGCGCACAAACCAAAAACAACAATAATGCGTATCCAACCCATTTTCTGCGGTTGAACCATTTGCCTTTAAATTTTTTTGCAAATACCCATATGCGGCGGCCACTATCGTCTACCGTAGTTAACGCATCCCGAAAACTACCGTGCCCATAGCGGGGGGTATTGTCATTTTTATTTGTGTTCGTATCCATTTTATTGGCTGAAGATTCTGTATTTCAGCTTATTATTTCCTAGTTATAGTTCATTTTTTCGCCCTGCGGTGCTTTCGGATTCGGAGGATTGGTACCATGCAGGGTATAGACATAAGATGCTACAGCCCTGATATCATCAGGCTTCAGCGTTTTTTTCCATACAGGCATTCCTTTTTGTTCTACACCATTAAAAACTGTTTTGAAAATTTCATTGTAATGACCGCCATGCAACCAGTAATCATCGGTAAGGTTAGGACCAGCCAGACCTTCCCCATTGGGTCCGTGACATGTCACACAATTGGTTTTAAAAATAGATTTACCCAAAGCTAAACTGGTTTCATCGGTAAGCCTGGGCTGATCAGCCAGATATATGGCTCTTTCCTGTGCCTTGGCAAGAATTGGCGCCGCTTCTTTTACGGCCTTTTCATATTCTGCAACCTGCAGATCACCCATTTTGAGTACATGGTAATACATGAGATAAGTGAACGCAAATACAATGGTTACAAAAAATATCCAGTTGAACCAGGCAGGAGGACTGTTGTCATATTCCTGTATGCCATCATAATTATGTCCTTCCACAAAGTTGTCCATCTGGATTCCTTTACGTCTGAACAGGTCAAACCAGGTTGTGGTTCTGGGTGGTTCTTCACCCAGGGCTTGCGCCATTTTCTTTTTCATTCTTTTAAGCTCTGCAGAAATCTCAATTCCCTGCAAGCCGATAATTATAGCCATCAGAAACACAAGTACTACAAGCATTTCCATTATACCGACCGACGGCAGGCTCGTTGATTCTAAAATTGTTTTCATCTTATTTCAGGCTATTTATATTTTTGATTCGTTAATTGATGTGTATGGTGTGTCCAGCGGAATACTGCTCATTTCCTGCAGTTCTTTTTTGTTATACATCATGGCTCTGAATGACAGTGCCACAAAAAATATAACAAACACTACCAGTGAAATAATCGGATAAATCTGAACCGCTATGTCGTCGCTGATAAAATCTTTAAACATGACTTTTATGTTTTATAATTATTTATAATTAGTGTTTTGGTACAACAGTAGCTGCTTTAATATCAGTGCCTAATCTTTGCAGATATGCAATTAGTGCCACTATTTCTTTTTGTGGCGCCACATGTACATTTTCTTTCATCAGATCTTTATTGATCATTGTCGAAATGGTATCAGCCTGTGCATGCATATCATCCAGGGCGCGGTCTTCATATCCATATGGATATGGGACACCCAGTTTGCGCATCACAGTGATGCTTGCCTTGGTATCTGTTTCATCAAGGTCATTCTTAGTTAGGAATTCATAAGATGGCATGATGGATCCCGGGGATACCCTTCTTGGGTCAGACATGTGGTCGTAATGCCATGAACTTGGACGTTTTGCACCTTCACGGGCCAGATCCGGTCCGATCCTTTTAGAACCCCATAAGAAGGGATGATCATAGATGAACTCTCCTGCTTTGGAATATTCCCCATAGCGCTCTACTTCTGACCTGAACGGCCTGATCATCTGCGAGTGACAAACATAACATCCTTCACGGATATAAATATTACGTCCCTCAAGTTCAAGCGGCGTATATGGTTTTACTGATGAGATGGTTGGGATATTGGATTTGATCGTGAATACCGGCAGGAATTCAACAAATCCACCAATAAGAATCACCACCATGGTTACAAAAAAGAACAATGCCGGTTTTCTTTCAATGATCCGGTGTTTTTCATAACCGCTCAGGTTCTTTTCACCCGGGTTCAAACGGATCAATGCGGGTGCTTCATCTGGTTCATTGGCAACAAGTTTTCCCTGGCGAATGGTCTTGTACAGGTTATAAAACATGATGAGCATACCTGTTACATAAAGCAAACCGCCAATGGCCCTCAGCAGGTACATGGGTTTTACCTGTATTGTAGTTTCAAGAAAGTTTTTGTAGGTAAGTTGTGCATCGGCATTAAAGTCCTGAAGCATAAGACCTTGCATTATACCTGAAATATACATGGAAATGATCCAGAATACCATACCAACGGTTCCGATCCAGAAATGGGTATTGGCCATTTTCTTGGAATAAAGGGTTGTGCCGAATATTCTTGGAACCATCCAGTACAATATACCGAAGGTAAGGAACCCGTTCCAGCCAAGGGTACCTACGTGTACGTGTGCCGGAATCCAGTCGGTATAGTGCGACAAGGCGTTTACAAATTTCAATGCGTGCATAGGTCCTTCCAGTGTGGCCATACCGTAGCAGGTAATAGCCACTACCATAAATTTCAATACAGGATTGGTTCTTACTTCATCCCATGATCCACGCAGGGTAAGCAATCCATTGATCATACCGCCCCATGATGGTGCAATAAGCATGATGGAAAAGGCAACGCCTAAAGATTGTGCCCAGTCTGGCAATGCCGTATACAGCAAATGGTGTGGACCCGCCCAGATATATAAGAAAATCAGGGACCAGAAGTGGATGATTGACAGTCGGTAAGAATATACCGGCCGGTTTGCAGCCTTGGGCAGAAAATAATACATCAAACCCAGATAAGGTGTCGTTAAAAAGAAGGCAACCGCATTGTGACCATACCACCATTGTACCAGGGCATCCTGTACCCCTGCATAAAGTGAATAGCTTTTAAGGAAACTTACAGGTACTTCAGCAGAGTTTACGATATGCAGTACTGCCACCGTAATAATAGTAGCGATGTAAAACCATATAGCAACATAAAGATGCTTGATTCTTCTCCGCGCAATAGTTCCAAAGAAATTGATGGCGAAAATGATCCATACTACAGCGATCATGATATCGATCGGCCATTCCAGTTCTGCATATTCTTTAGAAGTTGTAATACCCAGAGGCAGGGTTATTACGGCTGAAAGAATAATAAGCTGCCAGCCCCAGAAATGGATTTTGCTCAGCGTATCACTGAATATCCGCGCCTTGCAAAGTCTTTGAATAGAATAATATACCCCCATAAACATCATGTTGCCCACGAATGCAAAAATGGCCCCGTTGGTGTGGAGGGCCCTGAGCCTTCCGAATGTGAGTATTGGAGCAACATTTAATGCCGGCCAATACAACTGGCAGGCAATAAATACGCCCAAGAGCAATGAAATTATTCCCCAGACAACTGAAGCTATACCGAAATCTCTTACGATTTTGTTATCGTAGTAGAATTTTTCCATTTTCAGTTCACCATAGTGCTGATCCCCCGATCGCACTGACTGGCTGAGACCCCCCTCAGAGGGTTGTTGTACGTTCTCCTGATTTTCCATTTTCAATTTTTGTTTCTAAAGTTTGTTTATTTTCAAAAAGTATTCTGACTGAAGGTGTATGCATGTCATCAAACTGGCCATTCTTGATACTTGATAAAAAGAATATCAGAAATGTAATGGCCAGCAGGAAGCTTGCTCCGAATAGCACAAATAAGATTTCCATATTAATATAATTTATTTCGTTTAGCGGCCACAATACTTGCCAGCCGGGTATATAATACTACAGATATAGAACTTACGGGCATTAATATGGCAGCCACCCAGGGTTGTAAGTTGCCGCGTACTGCAAAACTGAGCCCGATGCAATTGTATAGAATTGAAAATACCAAAGCCCCCAGAACAATCTTTTTGGTGTCTTTGGCCAGCGATGTAAATTTGGGCAGCAATCCCATATTATTGATATCAAGTATGGCATCCGCAGAAGGGGTAAATGAATGAATATCATTGGTAACTGTAATGCCAAAATTGGAAGCCTTCAAGGCACCGGCATCGTTCAGTCCATCCCCGATCATCATCACATTCTGGCCTGAACCCTGGAGATCTTCTATAAATTCCAGTTTCTGCTGGGGCGATTGTCTGAAATAAAGATTTTCTTTCGTGAAATATTTTTCAAGTGTAGATTGTTGCGCATCATTATCACCACTCAGTATATACATTCTGAATTTACTTTTGAGGCTCTGAGCGAGCGCTTCAATATCCTCTCTGAGTTTCTGGATTGGGGCGAACCCGGTTTTAATGATCCCATTTACAGAGATATAGGTCTTACCGAAACTATTATCATCTGTATCATCAGACGTAATTTCCTGAGAAACAAATTCTTTTTTGCCAATTTTTATTTCATTGCCATTTACTGTGGCTTTTATGCCGGCCCCTATTGTTTCTTCCCAATTGGTTATCGGGTAGTATTCCGGATTTGTATTTTCTTCTTTGAGCAACCTGCTTACCGGGTGCATGGATTGTGATGCGGCAGCAGCTACCCAGTTTTTCTCTTCAGGTAAAAGGCTGCTGCCAAATGTGCTGTCATTATTATCGGTTGAAGTAAGTGTGCCGGTTTTGTCAAATACGATAGTATCAATAGCTGCAAGTTTTTCTATGCTCTGGGCATTTTTAAGATACAATCCTTTTTTGCCCATGATGCGCATGATCTGCCCGAAAGTGAAGGGAATAGATAAGGCAAGTACACACGGGCATGCTACAATAAGAACAGCCGTTACACTCCTCATAACAAGGGCAGGATTGTGGATTTTCCAGTAAATACCGGTAGCAGCGGCTATCAGGATCACACCTACCATAAAATAGTTTGATAAGCTGTTGGCCCAGATGCTTACGCCTGTTTGTTCATCTTTATTGAAAGCCTTATCATTCCAGAGGCGGGTGAGATAACTCTGAGAAACCGTCTTGATAATTTTGAGTTTTAATCTCGGCCCCATGTTTCGTCCTCCTGCATATATCAGGTCTCCTTCGCTGCATAATACGGCCCTGCTTTCGCCGGTTACAAAAGAATAGTCAATAAATGCTTCGCCTTTTTCGAGGATACTATCGGCAGGAATCAGTTCTCTGTTATGGACTATAATATCATCGCCGATCATCAGATCGTTGACATTGATACTTTTTTCTTCATTCCCCTTTGCCCGGGTAATGGCCAGCGGGAAATAGGATTTATAATCCCTGTCGAATGACAATGCCTGGAAAGTTTTTTGCTGAAAAAACCTTCCCACCAACAGGAAAAAGATAAGGCCGGATAATGAATCAAAAAAACCACCGCCATGGCCGCTCAGCACATCATAAAAACTTTGTACAGCAAGTCCAACAATGCCGATAGTGACAGCCACATCCATATTGGAGCGCAGGTTTTTGAGCGCATACCATGAATTGCGGAAATAATCGCTGGCACTGAAAACCAGAACCGGAATAATAAGCAGGATATTTACATATCTGAAAAGATGAATAAAATCAATGGTAAGCAGGCTCTTAAAATCAAAATATTCGGGCAGGCTCAGGATCATGATATTGCCGAAGCAAAAACCGGCAATGCCTATCTGGTAAACAATTTTTTTGTTTTGGCCTGAAGCCTTGTTTTTCTCAGAATTATTGAGATTGATTTCAGGGCTGTACCCGATGGATAACAATGTTTCAACAACCTTGCGGAGCGATATTTCCCTCGGGTCAAATTTTATCGTTATTTCTTTTTTCAGGAAATTAACTTCAGATGATAATACCCCTTTGGCAATGCGTGAAAGATTTTCCAGAAGATAAATGCAGGAACTGCAGTGCATGCCCGGTATATTGAATGAAACAATAACCAGGGTATCACTCAAGTAATCAGTAAGTTGTTTCTGGATTTTTTTATCATCCAGAAATTCCCATCTTTTATGATCAAAACTTTTGGTTGGGTTTATGCCCGGGTTCTTCTCGAAATCGTAGTATTCGCAAAGCCCGTTGTTTTCCAGTATTTCATATACCGTCATGCACCCGGTACAGCAGAACAGGTGGTCGCCTGAACTTACACTATCCTGCTCACACTTCTCACCACAGTGATAACAGGTACTTATAATAGTATTTATAACCGGGGGCATGGTTTAATTTTTTCTTTTTGAATACCATGCAAAATTCAATTTCGCAGCTAACTAAAAACATGACGTACGTCATCTTTTTGTCTGACTTTTGGTAGGCGGTTAAAACAAGAAGCCCCGGTTAGCCGCAACGCCAGATACTCGGACGCACTGCGGAATTTGCAATTCTGAATACTAGGTAACAGTCTGAGCATTAGCCTGAACTGCAGCCCATGTGAAAATGCAGAAAACGATAAACTTTTTCATGGTTGCTTGGTTTTAGCTAGTTTAAAAAATTAGTTTGTATATTTTACATCAAATCGTCCATTTGTTATTCGTACTGTATCATTATTTTGAGAGGTTAATAACATATTAAATGTTCCTGAAATTATTGATTTAATGGAATCAAGTTTTGTAATATGAGTCCAATTTTGTAAGCTATCTTTAATTGGAATAACATATTCAGTTTTTGTTAAATAGTCATTATAACCAGTTTCAACAATTGGATATGCAATTTTCAGATAGTAAATGCCAGTATCATAAACTGGATTTATATCCAAAGCTATCCCTTGCTTGATTATTGGTTGGTTTGAGGAATTAAAAACGCTTTTTTGAGCTCCAATATGAAATTCTCCTTTTAAGTATTGCGGAACAATACCTGGCTGTCCGCCACCACCAGGTAACCACACCTGTCCATTTACATCACAACCAAAAGTATTGGCGCCATTCTGTGTTATTGGTGGTAATGTTGGATTTTTATTATTTGGTGAGCCTCCATCATTTTTGGGGCAGGAGGAAGCAATGAACAATAAAGAAATGAGTGAGAGGATAATAAAGATATTTTTCATTGTAAATAATTGTATATTAAATCTTTATAAAACATTTTGATTCTACATAAATAAGCATAAAAACAATTCCCTGAGCTATTCAGCTATAGGCACATACCCCCAATTTTCTAAGTCATATCCGGCCTCCCAGGCCGTACAGGATTTTGAATCAATCCCGGCTTTGGTTACTTTAGTAATACAGAGTTAGTAAAAATTTCAATACGTGATACTTTTTTTGTGTTGTTTTTTATATGCGTTCTATTGTAATTTCTTATTTTTCTTGTTGGTATTTGTTCGCTGCTTCAACGCATCGTTGCAATAGCACCAAACATACTAAAGAGGGTGTGAATTTGATATAAAGGTTTTGACAATAAAATGCCCTAATTTTGGTTCCTTAAAACGGATTCATAGTTTTATCTGTTATTGGTTTATAAATGTATCAGGCCAACCGACATATATCGTTGAAATTTTTGCTGTTAGTACTTGTTATTGTATTCATAACAGGGAACAGGAGTGCGGCCCAGGGTATCAGGACCAGCTTTGGGAAAAGTATTATCCAGTACAAAGATTTCGACTGGTATTATTTTCACACCGAAAATTTTGATGTGTATTTCTATTCGGGAGGCAAGGAGCTCGCTGAATATACCATCACCCAGGGTGTGAAATATCTGAAAGATGTGGAAACCAAACTTGATTTTCCTCTGGGAGAAAGAATTACGTTTATTATTTATAATTCCTATAATGATTACCGCCAGAGCAATTTCAATGTGCCCGATGATGACCAGACCAATATTGCCGGAACATCAAAATCGCTCCATAACTATGCTTTTATCTATTATAATGGAACCCATTTTGATTTTTCGGGTCAGATAAAACGGGGCATTGCCAGGATCGTTATGAATGAGATCCTCTATGGAGGCAATCTGCAGGAGCGCGTGCAGAACAATGTACTGCTCAATACCCCCGACTGGTATATCAGTGGTTTGATAGAATATATCGGGGAAGACTGGAATGCAACCTATGAGAACAGGCTAAAGGCGGGCGTACTATCTATGAAATTCAGGAAGTTTAAAAAATTGAATGCAGAAGACCAGTTGCTCATTGGTCACAGCCTGTGGAAATATATAAACGATGAATACGGGGAGTCGGCAGTGGCTAATATCATTTATATCATGCGGGCCAATAAAAGTATTGAAACCGGCTACCTGTTTGTGCTGGGCAAAACTTTTAATGAAGTATATGACGACTGGTTTAAATATGAATATGCAAGACTGATAAAGGAATCCGGTTCACCCCCCACGGGCGAAGAATTGACAAAATTGAATAAGGTCTTTAAAAAAGGGGTTGTCACCCAATGGGATATTTCGAGAAATGGGGATTATGCAGCCGTAGTAACCAATGACATAGGCCTGATCAAAATCTGGATCGTGGACCTGGCTACCGGAAAGAAAATAAAGATCTATAAAGAAGGTTACCGCCGGAAGGGGCCTTTTGACTATGCGTATCCCCTTATTGGCTGGAGCCCAAAATCCGATCTGCTGACAGTGATTTATGAACGAAAGTCTGAACCCACCTATTTCCATTATAATCTCGATGAGAAAAATATCCGGAAAAGGAAATCTGCATCACAGATGATCAATCATATCGACAGGGTGCTCAGTTTTCAGTATTCTGATAATGGAAAAACGGCCGTGTTCAGCGCCGTGCACCGGGGGCAGTCAGATATCTTTACTTTCGATTTTCATACACAGGCGCTCAGAGAGCTCACCGATGATATCTATGATGATATAGATCCGAAATTTGTGCATGGGAGCAAAGGGATTGTATTTGCCTCCAACAGGCCATCTGCAGTTCTGGCACATATAGGAGCCAACAGGAAATATGAGTTTAACGACAATTATGATCTGTTTTATTTCCCCAATTATACGGCCAACAGATACAAAATAAAAAGGCTGAGTCAGGGTACGGCCAATGAAACGGCCCCTGCCGATTTTGATTCAACATATTATAGTTATCTTACTGATGAGAATGGCATTATCAACAGAAGTGCAGTGAAAAGAGATAGTTTTTTTGACTATATCATGACCGTGGCATTGTACAAGGATACTGTTCGTAAAAACGATACTTTATATTTCTTTCAGAACAGCAAAGCTGCGATAAATTTAGGCAATATCCCCAGGGATACTGACCTTCTGAAAATTGATACATTTTTTGTCTACCGCGATTCATTATACACCTATCCGCTTACGGACCGAATTGAAAATATAGAAAGTTATAAACTGATGCATAAACCCAATGCCATATACGAGCTGTATCATGACCGGAGCCGATATGCGTTGTATAAACTGCCCGTGCCTGCCAATATACCGGCGGCAGCCATCCCCGTGGGCAAAGGGGCCAATTATATAAAAAAAGCCAGGCCCGCCAGTGAAAATAAAAGCAAAATGGAAGATGCCGAACCGGGAAATCCTGATCGGGGAAAATCATCAAATAATAACGGGAAACCCATTCAGAATCTGGCCATTAAAAATATTCCCGTAAAAAAGGATACTGCCAAACCCGTACCAAAGCCTGCCTATTTTCAACCGGAATTTGAGGTTCCGGCCAACGGCACAAATACTACAGGTAGAGATGAAAATGATGAAGATAAAAGTGTGGTAAATACCCTGTTTGAAAAATCAAAATTGCCATCCGATGTAATAAGGTTTCCATCTCCGAGTCCTTATTTTCTTGATTTTACATTCGATGCATTAACAATGCAGCTGGATAATGGAATTATAACCACGCCCTATCTGCCTTATAATGCTGGCAATACGGCAATCATTGCACCAACCATAAATGGTATTGCCAAAATGAGTGTTACAGATATGTTCAAAGATTACAGGATATCGGGCGGTTTCAGTGTAAATGCCAACCTAACAGGAGCATCTTATTTTATTGCATATGAGAGCTTTAAAAAGCGGTTGGATAAAAAGATCACTTTTTACCGAACAGGGCAGACCAGTAATTATGACGCGGTGTCTTCTTACCGTACTACTTCTAATGGCTTGCAGGGAGAATTGAAATATCCTTTTTCTGAAATTTCATCTTTAAGCGGGGCGCTGTTCGGTCGCCTCGACAGAACCGTTTTCCTTACAGGGGAAGAAAAAACGCTGCAAATGCCCGATAGCAACCGCATTTGGGCCGGGTATAAATTTCAGTATATATATGATAATACCATAAGTATAGGTCAGAATTTATATTATGGTGTAAGAGGAAAAGTCTATTCTGAATTCTATGACCAGATGAATGACCGGAGCAATTATTTTCAGACACTCGGGGCTGATATCCGGTCATATACAAAAATCAGCAGACAGATTATCTGGGCCAACAGGTTTGCAGCTGCAACATCTGTGGGGCCTGCGAAAATTGTATATTTCCTTGGCGGGGTAGATGACTGGCTGATACCTCAATATAATACAAAGAACTATGTAGACCAAACGCAGAACTATGCATTTGAAGCCCTGGCTACACCCTTAAGAGGATTTATCCAGAATGTCCGGAATGGGAGTTCATATGCCGTAATAAACAGTGAATTAAGGATCCCATTGATAAAATACTTAGTGAATCATCCGATAAATAACAGTTTTGAGGATAATTTTATGGCTGTTGGTTTCTTTGATGCCGGGAGCGCCTGGAATGGTATTAATCCATTTTCCCTGGCAAATGCTTATAATAAGACGATATATACACAGCCTCCTTTTATTGTAACAGTTACAAGCCTCAGGAACCCTATCGTTTATGGATATGGATTTGGTTTCAGGGATATTATACTGGGATATTATATAAAACTGGATTTTGCATGGGGTGTTGATGATGGTGTTACAAATTCAGGAGTTACCTATCTTTCTATGGGCTATGATTTTTGAGTATTTTTCGCGTTAAATATTATCAAATTGTTAACAAGTCGCTTCCTTTATTATGGACTGGCAATAAAAAAAGAGGCGAAATAAATTTTCCTGATTCTGTAGCAAATTTGACGGTATACTTAATTTGAATTCCTAAATTTGTCAGCCTTTTAACAAATATTTATTGGAATATTATTGAATATTCTTTCAAAATGTTTTTTGTCAATGGTTTATGAATAATAACCTTTTTTAATTTACTCAAGGGAGTGTAGCAGTTAGATCAATATGAAAGCGAACATCATTCAACCGGTTATCGGCATGTTTGTCGAAGAGCGTAATGCATCCAATCTGAATGAATTGCTTTCAAGTTGGTCTCCTGAAGATATTGCTTCTCTTATCGATCAGTTTAAAGAGGAAGAAGAAAGGTTTTTTATTTTTGATTCCATCCCTCATGATCTTGCTGCTCAGGCATTTGAGTACCTGGAACTGGAATATCAGAAAGAATTTCTGGAACAATTGCAGACAGACCGCGTTCCCGAAATTCTGAATGAAATGTCGCCGGATGACCGTACTTCTTTGCTTGAAGAACTTCCGGCACAAACGGTAACCCATTTGCTTAGTGTATTGTCGCCCCGGGAGCGGACGGTTGCATTATCATTGCTCGGGTATCCGGAAAATAGTGTGGGTCGATTGATGACACCAGACTATACCGCAGTTCATGCGGACTGGACTATTGCCCAGGTACTGGAATATATCAGGACGCATGGCAGTGACAGCGAGACACTGAATGTTATCTATGTTATTGATGATAAAGGATATCTGATTGATGATTTCAGGGTACGCGAACTTTTGCTGGCGCATCCGGATGGTAAAGTTCAGGACCTGATGGATCATAAATTTCAGAGCCTGATGGTAGATGATGACCAGGAGGAGGTTGTGGCCAAATTCAGAAATCTTAACAGGGTTGCCCTTCCGGTTACTGATAAAAATGGTTTTTTACTGGGAATTGTAACTGTGGATGATGTACTTGAGGTAGCAGAAGAGGAAAGTACGGAAGATATCCAGAAACTTGGTGCCGTGGAGGCTTTTGACGAACCTTATATGACAATCCCTTTATATCGCATGATACAGAAAAGAGCCGGCTGGCTTGTCATTCTGTTTTTAAGTGAAATGCTGACAGCTACAGCTATGGGTTTTTTTGAAGATGAAATAGCCAAGGCTGTTGTGCTTGCACTTTTTGTGCCCCTTATTATTTCCAGTGGGGGAAATACCGGCTCTCAGGCATCTACATTGGTTATCAGGGCCATGGCACTTGGAGAAATAAAACTGAGAGACTGGTGGCGGGTAATGCGAAGAGAAATATATGCAGGACTTGCCCTTGGTTCTATTCTTGGATCAATCGGTTTTTGCCGTATTGCGATATGGCAGGTATTTTTTAAGCATGATGGACATAGCATGTATGGGGATCACTGGATTCTTGTAGGTACTACCGTAGGAACGGCATTGATCGGTATTGTTCTTTGGGGCACTATTGCAGGGTCAATGCTGCCGATGATCCTGAAAAAATGCCGGCTTGATCCTGCTACATCTTCTGCACCTTTTGTGGCGACACTTGTAGACGTTACCGGCCTCATTATTTATTTTTCAATAGCCATGATCATCATGCGGGGAACATTATTGTAAAGCAATGTGCTAATGTGCTAATGTGCTGATGTGCTAATGTGCTGATCCGATAATGAGATAATATTCTATGGGTTATTGTAGGATTTTGTATGGGAAAATTTTGACAAAATATTATTAAACACATTGAAATAGGAGGGGATTATTATATTTGTCGCTGTTTAAATTCTTAAAATGGTTAACAGTGATAATGTAATCATAAAACTAACTTTTGCATTTGCTTTAAAGATTGTGGAATATTGCGAACTACTGGATGAAAATAAGAAGTATAAAATTTCCAACCAATTACTAAGATCAGGCACATCAATCGGGGCAAACACAAACGAGGCCCAGAACGCTGAAAGCAGAGTTGATTTTATTCATAAATTTAAAATTGCAGCCAAGGAAGCAAATGAAACAGAATATTGGCTGAATCTATGCCAGATGTCTAAATCCCTTCCCGATTGTAAAGATTTAATTGAAGAGTTAACCCACATCCAGAAAATCATCAATCAAATTATAACTACCAGCAAGGCAAAACTCAATTAGATATCATCAGAAGTTTCCTAAATTAGCACATTATCATATTAACACATCAGCATATTAAAAACTATGAGTAAATCTAATATCTGGGCACGCAAGCCTGTAGAAGCATTTGAAGAAGACATGCGTCAAAGCGGACTCAAGCGTGTCCTTGGCAAGTGGGGACTTACTGCCATTGGAATTGGAGCTATTATAGGGGCAGGAATATTTGTAATGTCAGGTGTAGGTGCCAAAGAATATGCTGGTCCTGCTCTCGCATTATCATTTGTGGCTGCCGGTATCGGCTGTACTTTTGCCGCATTGTGCTATGCAGAATTTGCATCATTTCTTCCTGTTGAAGGCTCTGCCTACGCGTATTCGTATGCTACCATGGGCGAGTTATTTGCCTGGATTATAGGCTGGGACCTGATCCTTGAATATGCCATGGGGGCTTCAGCTGTTGCTGTTGGCTGGAGTGGATATCTCAGTAAATTTCTATTGTTATTTAATATCAAGCTGCCACTCTGGCTTATGAATGACAGTTTTTCTGCGCAAGCCCTTTTAAGGGATGCTGCAACTTCTGCAGATAAAATGAAAATGATGCTTTCTCATTATTCAGATATCTCCCTTCCAACAATAATGGGCCATCCTTTCGCCATCAACCTTCCGGCTTTCCTGATAATATGGGTCATTACAATGATCCTGGTGAAAGGAATAAAAGAAGCGGCAAGCACAAATGCATTTATCGTCATACTCAAACTGGCTGTGGTGTTGTTTGTAATCATTGCAGGCGCTAATTATATCAATCCTGCCAACTGGCATCCATTTATTCCGGAAAGAACTATGTTAATCAACCCGGGGGAAACTATACCTCATGGCGCCTATGGATGGTTAGGAATCCTTGGAGGAGCGGGTTATATCTTCTTTGCCTATATTGGATTTGATACGGTTTCAACCCAGGCAGGAGAGGCTAAAAATCCACAAAAAGATGTGCCTTTTGGTATCATTGCTTCTCTCATAGTTTGTACATTATTGTACATCCTGGTTTCTCTGGTACTTACCGGGATGGTAAATTATAAAGATATTGATATTACAGCTCCTATTTCAGCTGCATTTGGTTCCAAAGGGCTCGGGTTTGCCGTGCTGATCATTTCCATTGCAGCCATTGCAGGATTGACTTCAGTATTGATTGTGATGCTGCTCGGCCAATCAAGAGTATTTTTCGCTATGGCCAAGGATGGCTTATTGCCTAAAGGCATGTTTGGAACCTTGCATACCAAATTTCGCACCCCCTATAAGGCATCTATTCTTACAGGCTTTGTAGTTTCAATTGTTTCCGCATTTACACCTATCAGTGTCATTGCAGAGTTGGTGAATATCGGAACTTTGCTGGCATTTGTTATGGTTTGTGGTGCTGTATGGCTTATGCGAATAAAGGAGCCCGACAGGCCAAGACCATTCAGAACTCCATGGCTTCCTGTTGTTGCTTCTCTTGGTATATTAAGCAATCTTGCTATCATGTTGGGCCTGGAAGCTATTAACTGGATACGCCTCTTCGTATGGCTGGCTATCGGGCTCATTGTATATTTTGCCTATGGCAGGCATCATAGCAGGTTGAATAATGTGAAATAAAAGCCTTAACTTCTGATTTAATTTAATTTTGGGAATTTGCTGAAGCTGACTTTTCAATGAAAAGGATCATAAAGTCAACATAATAATTTGATCAGCATAATCAATTTTTCAGGCATTTATAGGAATGAAATGATGTTATTTGTCTGCTCAATACAATTCATTTCATCGAAACAAACCTGATGCGTGCAAATGATAACTTCAAATTGAATAAACATATCGGAATAACAAGGCTCAAAAAAAAATCCGTTCTCAGCAAGAACGGATTTTTTTATATGATTTAGATAATAAACTATCTTTCTATGACTACTCTTTCAGTTGTGGTAAACCCACTTGAGGTAACATTGCAGAAATACATACCCTGTGGAAGGTTGCTTAAACCTAATTGAAGATTATTGGCACCTTCAGGAAGCATTTCATAGTTTTGGGATAACATTTCACCACCAAGCATATTGTACAATTTTACCGTAACAGTGGCTGTGCGGGCCATGTTTATTGATATATTTAACCTGTCGTTTGCAGGGTTTGGAAATATAGAACCGGTAGTGAATATATTGTTTTTTGCATTTTCGTTCACACCTAAGAGATCTATAAGCCCTACTTTATCTGTAAGGATATCTGTTGTGGAAACTTCTTCATATACCATTTCGCTTGTTCCTTCTGTTGTATAGGCATTGGTTGCACCAGGCCAGAAAATACCAGCATAAGGATCTCTCATCATTACAAGGTGCAATTTACTGTCAGCATCTCTTGATACAGTTGCATATACATTTTCAACCTGCCAGGTAGGAACGATATCCTGTTGTGCATGCCAGGTATTGTGAGCCGCGTCAAAAGCAGAGCAATAAACATGTCTGAAACAGTTGCCATTGTTATCAATATCATCTTCATGAGGTGCAGAAAAAACCACAAAAATGTTTCCTGAAGGATCTACCGAAATATTTGAATAGCATGCAAAATCATGTCCATATCCGGCAAAGTTTTCATCTGTTTGTCCGCTGCCATATGAAATAGCGTCGGTTTTATCATAATCAATACAGCCACCAACATAGATTTTTTTCTGATCTTTATCATTCCAGTAAATGATACTGTCTCTTGGGTTAATATAAATATTTACAGAAGAATCGCCCTGGGTAAGGTTTACTTCTTTGATAGCTGTATAAGTAACATGTGCTACACCATTATTATCCAAAGCTACAGAACCAGTACCATCATCTGCAACAGCCGTATCGCTGAAGGTTGCATCTATTTTTGGATTCCAAGGCGCCTGAGCATATTTATTGATAATGGTTTTTGTAAAAGTTTTTCCGCTGTCAGAAGATTTCCACAGGGCCAGATCATTGGTATATCCTCCGGCTATAATAGCCACATATTGTCCTCTTGCGTCTATGGAATATTCATCGGCACTTCCGGTACCATACCTGGTAGAATCGTATCCCGGCAATGTTATGTTTTTAGATTCAAACTTGCCGGTAGAGGTATTATAGCAGAAATAAACGATAGGGTTATAAACGCCCTTTATTTTGCGGTCATCTTCATAGGTACCAATCATATATACCCTGTTGTTCGAAGTTGCCATTCTAGGCCATAACAAACCGCTGGTTAATGCCCTGTTTGAGCTTTTGTCAATAACCTGGCTGAAATTAGTTTGCCCGATACCTGTATTTTCATACCAGAATATTCCACCGGCATATATGTTAGATGCAGCCTGGGCATAGTGGGATGTCAGCAATTCATAGGTGCTGGTTCCATTAGTAACTTGTCCAATACTTGGCCATCCGCATCTTGCAGATTCATAGGCGGAAGTGTTTCCTTTTTTGGTTAGCCAGCTGGTTCCGCTATAGGTATTATAGCCCGAATACCTTGTTGTAAAGTTAGCGTCTGCACTGTCGTCCGACTTAATCCAGACATAAGTAGCCTTACCACCTGAATATAGCTGGAGCCTTTTTGCAAGGGCAGCGTTTGTTTGAAGGTCATATACTGTAGTACCAATAACTTCAGACAGTGATGGCACATAAACACCTGCTGGTTGCGGGTGTGATTTTCCATTCTGACCTGATGATGCAGGCTGCGTTGGAATATGATTTACTACAGGGCTTAAATGTCCTTCTCTGGGAACATGATATTTTATCGGTACGGCGCTGCTGGTTTTGTTATTGCCGGTTTGCGCAAATACCAGAATCGGCATAAACGATAACAGTAAAATAATTTTTTTCATAATCTGGAATTGTAAGAATTTATAATTGTATCTGCAAAAATATATATTTTATCGAAACATTCAAATAATAAAGCCAACTCGGTTAAAACAAAAATCGTAATTTATCGGCTTCACAGAGCAGGGTAAAATATATTTTTACTTAGTTAAACAGCATTATTTTGATAGATGGGCCAATTAATCAATTAGAAAATCAATTTGATTATCGGTCGGGTTCTTATTATATACCCGAATTTAGTTCCTGTGGGCAAATGCTGCTATCCCGGATTCTAAGTTCCAATAAAGCAATATGATGAATCGTTATAAAATAATGCCAAATACTCCTAAATTTGTCAAATGAAGCCAGAAATTATACAAACGCCTATAGAAGGGTTGCTGCTAATAAAACCAGCTGTTTTTATTGATGAACGCGGTTATTTTTTAGAATCTTATAATCAGTCAGATTTTAAATCTGCCGGTATCTCTGATAATTTTGTACAGGACAACCGGTCAATGTCCACAAAAGGAGCCCTTCGCGGTCTCCATTTTCAGAGTCCACCTTATGCACAATCGAAGTTAATCTGTGTAATCTCAGGTTCCGTTTTGGATATTGTGGTGGATATTCGTAAAAATTCTTCCACATACGGCAAGTATTATTCGGTGGAACTAAGCGGAGATAATTTTATGCAACTATATGTTCCAAAGGGTTTTGCGCATGGTTTTTTAACCCTGGAAGACAATACTGTTTTTACCTATAAATGTTCTGATTATTATAATAAAGAAAGTGAAGGAGGATTGATGTGGAACGATGCTCTCCTGTCTATACCTTGGGGCGTACAAAACCCGGTATTATCTGAAAAAGATAAAAATTTTATTGCATTTGATCAATTTGTAAGTCCTTTTTAAAGACATATCAGCTATACATGGAAATTAATAATGAAATAAATGATTTGCTGGAAAAGCTTCAGCAACGGTACAGCAAAGAAAATCAGCAATTTCCTGCTTACCTGGAAGGGCTGTTATATAATGAATACCTGGATTATTGGAACTATGTAAACCTGGATGCGCTTCTTTCGCTCCAGAATCCAAGGACCTATGTGAAAGATGAGATGATATTTATTGTTTATCATCAGATTACGGAGCTTTATTTTAAATTATGCCTTTGGGAATACGATCAGATATTAAAAGCGGAAAATCCAACAGCTGCATTTCTTATTACGCGATTAAACCGTATTATTAATTATTTTACAAATCTTACGCATTCTTTTTCCATTATGGTGGATGGGATGGAACCGGAACAATTTCTACAGTTCAGGCTATCATTATTGCCTGCAAGCGGCTTTCAGTCAGCACAATATCGCAAAATTGAAATAGCCAGTACCAACCTTATCAACCTTGTAAACCATACGGACAGGGAAAGATTAAAAAAAGCTCCAACGGAAGAAAAATTCAGATATATTTATTGGAGATACGGAGCCACCATCGCAGAAACCGGGGAAAAATCTCTGACACTAAAGCGATTTGAACAGAAATATGATGATTCGTTGACCCAATGGGCAAACACCCATGCCGATAATAACCTGCAGACACTTTATCAAAAATTACCGGATGACATAAAAAGCAATAATGATCTTATAGCAGCCTTTAAGGAACTTGATCATTTTGTGAATGTAAAATGGCCATTGGTGCATTACAAATCTGCCGTGAGGTATCTTAAACCTGATTCATCAGAAGCTGTGGCGGCAACGGGTGGAACCAACTGGGAAAAATATCTGGCGCCACGTATACAGCTCAGAATTTTTTTTCCGGAATTATGGACGGAAAAAGAAATAGAGAATTGGGGACGAACTTCAGGGATATAGAAAGGCAAAATTGTTCTCTTCGATTCCTCTGGATGCAGGTTGGTTAATAAAGTCAGTATAAATCCTTGCCATAATTTTCTTTAAACCGGAAATGTTATTTCTTTCAGATCATACATTTTTGAACCATCACCTGAACTGACAATCAGTTTCCCGTCTTTATTTATTCCTTTTATTACCCCATGGAAACGCATCTTTGTAATATTCTCAATAAAAAGCATTGTATTTTCAAAACCAAACAGGGCTTCAAGATAATCTTTTGAAATTCCCTCAGGATTCGTTTTGAGTTGCAGATATCTTGCTTCAAGACATGAAAAAAGCAATTTTTCAACGTACCGAAGATCGTAATCAATGGCTGTAATTGTTTTTAGGGAGGTCCTTTTTTTATCCATAAACACTTCATTTACATTGATTCCCATACCCACAATACAATAGTCAAACTGTTCACCCTTAAGCCCGTTTTCGATAAGGATTCCGCATATTTTTTGTCCGGAAACCAGGATATCATTTGGCCATTTTACTTTTGCGTCTTCTGTATTCAAAAGACCGGAGACCAGGTCAAAAACGGCCAGGGCCACGGCTTTGCTTATCAGAAACTGATCTTGAATATTAATAAATTTAGGATATAAAAGTATGGACATCATTATATTCTGATCTTTCCCACTATCCCATATAGCTCCGGCCTGCCCTTTGCCCTGGGTTTGGAAACCCGTGCTTACAACAGTGCCTTCAGGAACCATGTTTTCAGAAATTAAAAGTTTTAGACTTAAATTTGTGGACTGGGTTTCGGGGAGGTATATATAATTTTGCCCTACGAAGAGTGTGTTTGTATGAACTTGATTTTTATACATAGTTGCACCCACGAAATTCTGCATAATTACGTAACTGTGTAATAAAAACTAAAAATCACGGGGTTTTCCTGAAAAATTCACTCCAAAAATCTAATATGAAACGGAAGTATTTTTACGCTACTGCTGCCATAGCTGTTATGGTAATTGTCTTTTACACCATTGTATATGCTAACTCCAACGGTGCCACATATGGCATTTGCGGGGCTCCGGATGACCAGGTGCCCGGCTCTTGTGGTACGCCTTATGGCAATTGTCACGGAATAGCCCCGATAATCGATAGCAATGTTTTGAAAATAACCCTTATCGACCCGACAACAAGTCAATCAGTTAGAACCTATCAGCTGGGAAAGAAATATACAGTGAAAATAGAACTGACTTACCGTTCATTAATCGCATGCGGGTTTGAATCTACCGTTGAAACTGCTGCTGCCAATGCCCATGTGGGAACAATGACAGCCGGTACCAGAAGCCAGATCATACGAAACCCAACCAAAACAACTGCAACCTATGCTACGCATTATAGTTCAGCCAGAACAAGTACGCATTATGGCATGTGGGAATACAACTGGACGGCACCCACTACCGCACAAGGTGATTTAATCATTTACGCCGCCGGAAATTCAGCCAATGGAAACGGGAACAATTCCGGCGATACTATATTTAATTCACAATTGACCATTTCACATAATTCCGGCATTGAAAATCAAATTCTTAATAATTCTGATATAAGTATTTACCCGATTCCGGCAAATGATAATATTAATATTGATTACAGATTATCAAAAGCAGAAAATACTTCTGTAGAACTGCTTGATATCAAGGGACAACAAATAAAAACCATTCAAACCGGTTTCATGCCAATGGGTGAAAACAAGGCCAGTGCAGATATCAAGGGCTTGCCTGCCGGTATTTATTTTATGAGAATAATGGCCGGGGGAGAAGCTGCTGTAAAGAAATTTATTGTCGGACAATAGTCCAGCGCAGCATCAGCTTCTTGTTTTATCCCGGATTAGTCTTTAATTCGTGATCCTAAATTTGCAAAACATTGGAATTTTTCAATGGCCTGATCCATTTGCTATACCCTGAACTTTGCATTGCCTGTGATGGTAAGCTTGCAGACGGTGATAAATACATTTGCCTGGATTGCAGCATGAACCTTCCCAAAACAGAATTTCACAAGCACCATGGCAATCCTGCAGAAAAGGTATTCTGGGGTAGATTCTCATTCCTTCGGGCTTCTTCTTATTTTTACTTTGAAAAATCAGCCGGGGTTCAGAAAATTCTTCATCATATCAAATACCGTGAAGGAAAAGAACTAGCAAAATATATGGGACAATTGTATGGGGAAGACCTTATAAAAGTAGAAGATTACCGTACCATAGATTTTATAATTCCTGTTCCGCTGCACAAAAGCAAATTTATTTCTCGTGGTTATAACCAGAGTGAATGGTTTGCAAAGGGGTTGGCCGATTCATTAAATATTCCGGCACAGAACAACAATCTGGTAAGAATTGTAAAAAGCGAAACGCAAACACGCAAAACAAGATATAAACGCTGGGAAAATGTTTCTGAAATTTTTGAAATATTACAACCAGAATGGATCAGGAACAAGCATATCCTGTTAGTAGATGATGTAGTAACTACTGGTGCAACCCTGGAAGCTTGCGCCCAAAAAATATTAGCCCTAAATTGCGGCACTACAATAAGTATTGCTACCATTGCGTTTGCCAGTTGATTCTCATATTATGATTCAAAGATCTTTTTATTTCAGCCTTTTTCTGGTAGCACTTGCAGTACTTGTATATTCAGGTTCCGGGTGCAAAAAAACAGATGGTCTTGACACAAGTTCATCCGCGCAATTGTCTTTTTCAACAAATCTGGTTCAATTTGATACGGTTTTTACTACAGTTGGTTCTTCTACGCATAATTTCACAGTACATAATCCAAACAAACAGGCAGTAAATATTTCTGATATCAGGCTGCAAGGGGGCGTAAATTCCAGTTTCAGGGTTAATATCAATGGAACTTCAACCACAGATTTTACCAATTTGAGGCTAGCGGCAGGCGACAGTATTTTCATTTTCGCAGAAGTTACCATACATCCCAATAATATCAACCTGCCTTTTGTGGTAACAGATACAATACTGTTTACCTTAAATGGTCATGTTCAAAAGGTTGCACTGCAGGCATTTGGCCAGAATGCCCATTTTATCATCAATCGTGCGCTCGGATGTGATACGGTGATACATAATGATGGCAAACCTGTGGTACTATACGATACTGCTTATGTTGGCCCAAGGTGTACGCTTACCATAGATGCGGGTGTGACAATTTATTGCCATAAAAATGCCGTTTTACTTATTGACGGCAGCCTGATTTGCAATGGTACTCAGGCCCAGCCTGTTATTTTCAGACAAGACCGGTTGGAACAGGCTTACGAAAACCAGCCCGGGCAATGGTATGGCATCAGGTTCCTGGATAGCAGTATTAATAATACATTGACCCATACCATCATCGAAGAAGGTACTGTGGGTATTGAAGTGGATTCACTGCCTTATGCAGGGAACCCTAAACTTAGCTTAAGCAAATGCATCATTAAAAATATGAGTTCTGATGGGCTGGCATGTTTCAGTGCATCTGTTAATGCCACCAATACACTTATATATGGAAGTGGTTTGTACAATCTATATTGTGGCCTTGGAGGTATATATAATTTTGTCAATTGCGATTTTGATATCATCAATGATATGGTAGCCAATAGGGTTCCTTCCATACATCTTGATAACCAGATATATAAAAAAGCAGATAGTACGGTTCCCAATCCAAAGCTATCAGACCTTAGTGCACGTTTCTACAATTGCATGATATGGGGAGACCTGAATGATGAAGTAGAACTGATCCATCACAAATATTCCCCATCCATCGCATTCGATACTTTGTTTTCTCATAATATTATAAAGGCACAGAAAGTGAAATTCGGAAGCGTTAATAAAACAAATCAGAATCAGTATTACCCCGGTTTTGTAGCTGAAGGATCAAACTATCATCTTGTTGCCGGTTCTCCTGCCATTAAGGCCGGAATTGCTGTTCCGGGATTTCCCATAGCTGATGATATAGAGGACAATCAGCGTGTTCCGCCCACCACACCTGATATTGGTTGTTATAAATATTAATAAAGCTTAAAAAGGCAATTGAAATGACCGGTTTTTGCCGGACAATACCATTCGGGTGCAGGTAATTTTGACCGATACATTGTTTTGACGTATTTTTGAACTCATTATGATTAAAATTGGTGTACTGGGTGCAGGCCATCTGGGCAAAATTCATCTCAGGGAGATTAAAAATGTTCCGGCATTAGAGTTGATCGGTTTCTATGATCCGGATCCTGAAAATGCAGCTTATGCGGCAAAAGAATTTAATGTCCCCGCATTCGATTCGATTGAAGCCCTTCTGGCTGCTGTAGATGCTGTGGATATTGTTACACCTACCATTTCACATTATGAATGTGCGAAAAAAGCCATCCTGGCGGGCAAGCATTTTTTTGTGGAGAAACCACTTACCAATACAGTAGAAGAGGCAGAAGATCTGGTAGCACTTGTTGCCGATACAAATCTGAAAGTACAGGTGGGTCATGTGGAAAGATTCAACCCGGCTTTTATGGAGGCACAGAAATTCAACCTGAAGCCAATGTTTATTGAGGGGCATCGGCTGGCTGAGTTCAAACCGCGGGGTACAGATGTTTCTGTGGTACTCGATCTCATGATCCATGATATTGATATCATCCTCAGTATTGTCGATTCGCCGGTAGCTAACATCAGTGCCAGTGGTTTGCCTGTAATAAGCGACAATATTGATATTGCCAATGCCAGGATAGAATTTGAAAACGGTTGTGTTGCCAATCTTACAGCCAGCAGGGTATCGTTGAAAACAGAAAGAAAACTCCGTATATTCCAGAAGAACGCCTATATCACCATAGATTTTTTCAAGAAAGAACTGAATGTTTTTCAGATGCGGGAAATGGAAGATGATGAGGACCTTACCGACAAAATGGTTATTGATCCCGGTGATGGTAAAACAAAAAAAGAAATCCTTTACAATTCTCCGAAACCAGAAAACGTTAATGCCATAAAACTGGAACTGGAATGTTTTGCCGAAGCAATTATTAAAGATCAGAAACCCGTAGTTTCTATTGAAGACGGGTTTAGATCTTTGCAGCTGGCGCATTCGGTATTGGATAAAATAGAAAACCTCATGTTAAAATCATCGCTTCGTTGAGATTCCCTATAAAAACACTACGATTTTTTAGCTGGTTTCGCGTTTCGTTTAATACGTTGCGCCTTACGCTCTTTACCTTCTTTTTAGCCTCCTGCAGCCTCATTGCGCCGCCGGCTACCGTCCCATCCTATATCAGGGTGCAATCATATGCAGTGGTAGTGAATCCTTTACTGAATGAAGGCACAAAATCCAGTAATATTACGGATATATGGGTAGATGAAAATTCCGATTTCCGCGGCATTTACCAGCTGCCGGTAAGTGTACCCATTTTAAATACCGGAGCAGTAACCATTTCACTTCAGGCGGTTGTACAGGAGGATGGCATTGCATCCAATCTTTTGCCTTACCCTTTTTATACGATTTATAAAAAAAATGTTAACCTGCAGGCTGGTAAACTGGATACAATCAGCCCGGTCTTTTACTATGATTCTGTACATACAAAATTTGCATGGCCTGAGGGCAATTTCGAAGGATCATCAAATCCGTTAAAAACTACTAGTCAAAATACGGCTAATGTGTTTGTTACCTCAGTTAAAGATTCTGTTTTTGAAGGGTTAAAGAGTTGTGAAATTGATTTTTCTACAGGTCATGATACCTTCTTCGCCAATAGTTATATTGCATTTACCCCTCCTTCTACCGATGTAGTTTGGCTGGAAATGAATTATAAAACGGACATACCCATGGATGTGGGTATTTTAAGTATTCCATCAGGCACAAATCCTACACCTGTAGAGGAATTTGTTTCGGGTGTTAACCCAACTTCAACATGGAAAAAAGTATATATAAATATTGGTCCTGCCCTGCAATATTTTAATCAGAATCCATTCTTTCAGATTTATTTCTATGCGAATGCTTCCGGCAAAGCACATATACTGATTGATAATTTAAAACTCCTGTATCTTGAATAAGCGATTAGCAAGTACCTTATATTTTATCGGTGACTATATAGCTGCTGCGCTGGCATGGACACTGTTTTACATCTATCGTCTTGAGTTTGTAGAACCTCAGAAATACGGCTATAAAATCCCGATTTCTTTTGATAAAAATTATTATCTGGCCATCATTTTTATTCCGATGTACTGGATTATAATATTCTGGGTTTTTGGATCTTATAAAAATATATTCCAGAAATCGAGGGTAAAGGAACTGGGGCTTGTTTTTACATTGTGTTTTGTAGGTTCTGTCTTCCTCTTTTTTATTTTACTTCTGGATGATGTGGTAGGCTCTTATAAGGCGTACAGATACACATTTTTAGTATTGTTTCTGTTGCAGTTTATCCTCACACTCAGTTTCAGGCTTACCATACTTACCCGTATTAAAAAGCTGATGAAAAACCGGGTTATTGGGTTCAAAACGCTGCTGGTAGGCAACAACCAGAAAGCCTTTGATCTGTATACCGAACTTGAAAATGAGAAATATTCTCAGGGTTATCTGTTCAAAGGTTTTGTCTCCATCAATCATGAAAGCTATACTGCGCTGAGCGAACATTTGCCCAAACTCGGGGTATATGAAAATATTAGGGAAATTATCAAAAAGAATGAAATAGAAGAAGTGATTCTCGCTATAGAAACTTCAGAACATCATATGATTAATGAAATAGTGAGTGCTCTGGAAGATACAGGTGTGGGTATCAAAATTATTCCTGATATGTACGACCTGGTGACCGGTACTGTAAAAATGAATTATATATTTGGTACAGCGCTCATTGAGATCTCTCATGATATCATGCCATTATGGCAAAAGAACCTGAAGCGGATATTTGATGTTTCCATTTCTGTGATTATTTTAACACTGGGAAGCCCGTTTTATCTGGTCATGATGCTTTTGGTAAAATTGACTTCGAAAGGCCCCGTATTTTATAGCCAGGAAAGGATAGGGCATAATGGCGTACCATTTCATATTTTCAAATTCAGGACAATGTATGTTGATGCCGAAAAAAGCGGGCCGCAGTTGAGCTCCAAACTTGACCCGCGCATTACCCCAATAGGACGATACCTGAGAAAGTATCGGTTGGATGAATTTCCACAGTTCTGGAATGTTTTGATCGGCGATATGAGTCTGGTGGGCCCCCGTCCGGAACGGCAGTATTTTATTGACCAGATCATGGAGACAGCGCCGCATTATACACACCTCCTTAAGGTGAGGCCGGGTATTACTTCCTGGGGACAGATAAAATTCGGCTATGCCGAAAATGTACCCCAGATGATACAAAGAATGAAGTTTGATATTTTGTATGTGGAGAATATGTCCCTCGCTATGGATTTAAAAATTATTTTTTATACCGTTCTGATCATGCTTCAGGGCCGGGGAAAATAGTACAGAATCAGAGATCAGAGATTCGAATAAAAGGAGAGCCTGTCATTTAAAATGTCAATTGATTTCACTGGCTCATTTTTCAAATCCGGCACCAGGACTCCTTTTCGGAATACAACATCCTTCGCGGTAAAAACCCTCGCCTCATCCCATAAATTTTTAGCAGTAAAGGTTTGCAGCAGTTTTGCTCCGCCTTCTATAATAACCGACTGAATGCCAATATTGTATAGATAGATTAATATATTTTCAGGAAAATGATTTTCATCAAAATCGATCTGTACAAAATCAAGATTTTCTTTAGATGGTTTTAATAGCGAAGTGAATATTAAAGTCTGTTGGCTTCCATCACAAACATGATGCGTATCCGGTATTTTTCCGGTTTTGTCGATGATAATTCTTACTGGATTTTTTGTTTTCATATCCCGGGATGACAATTGCGGGTTGTCATATATCGCTGTATTTGTTCCGACCATGATGGCTGCTTCTTCAGCACGCCAGCGGTGCGAAAGCAAACGCGAATATGCATTGCTGATCCATTTGGAACTATGGTCTTCCCTGGCCAAGAAACCGTCTGCTGTTTGCGCCCATTTCAATATGATATATGGTCGTTTTTTTTGGTTGGAAACAAAAAACTGCCTGTTCATTTCGAGGCTTTCTTTTTCAAGAATACCGGTTTCTACTTTTATCTCCGCATCATTGAGTTTTGCGATGCCCCGGCCATTCACTTCTTCAAAAACATCTTTGCAGCCTATGACGACATGGGGGATTTGTTTTTCGATAATCAGATCTGCACAGGGAGGTGTTTTGCCCCAATGGGCGCAAGGTTCCAGGTTTACGTACAGGGTTGCCTTTTTCAGCAATTCGTGATCGGCTACGCTATTTATTGCATTTACTTCTGCGTGTGGATCTCCGTATTTCTGATGATATCCTTCGCCGATGATTTTTCCGTTATAGACAATCACGGCTCCCACCATCGGGTTGGGCGCTACATATCCCAGACCGCGTTGTGCCAGTATCAGGCAACGGGTCATATAGATTTCATGATCAGACATTGCCCAAAATTAGGCATTTCAAGGCTTTTAGTTAAATTTGTTCTTGTTCAACATTCTCTAATGCTTCATTTTGAAACCGGCTTCTACACTTTTTAAAAATCTTGTTGATGATCTTTCATCCTTGTATTCCAAAGAAGAAGCAACTAGTATTGCCCGGATGGTGTTCAAGGAAAAACTGGGTATCCGTCGCACGGATATTGCCATAGAACCAGAACTACAGATCACACAGAATGATGTGGAGAAGATAAAAAGGATAAGCAGAAAACTTATGCAGGGCTTTCCGGTTCAGCAGGTTCTGGGCTTTGCTGATTTCTATGGCATACGGCTGAAAGTAAATAAATTTACATTGATTCCCAGGCCGGAAACTGAAGAACTGATACAATGGATCATTGAAGAAAGCAGCAATAAAAAAGGACTGAAAATTTTGGATGTCGGTACTGGTTCCGGATGCATAGCCATTGCACTTGCAAAAGGTTTGCATAATTCTCAAGTTCAGGCTGTTGATATAAGTACCGGGGCTTTAAAAATAGCCGGGTTCAATGCGAAAATAAATGATGTTTCTATTGATTTTAAGAGAACAGATATTTTACAAAAAAGCAACCGGGATAATCTGGGGAAGTTTGATATTATCGTAAGCAATCCCCCTTATGTGACAGAAAAAGAAATGGCTTTAATGCATACGAATGTTCTTGATCATGAACCACATTCGGCGTTGTTTGTTCCTGATGGTGATCCTCTTTTATTTTATAATGTAATCAGTGAATTTGGCCTGAAACATTTGAATACGGGTGGGAAGATTTATTTTGAGATCAATGAGGCATACGGATCAGAAATTAAAGAATTGCTTGAATACAAAGGATTTAATAATGTTTGTATCCGGAAAGACTTGAATGGTAAAGACCGGATGGCTTATTGTACAATTGATTTATAACAATACTAAATAATAATTCCGACCTTCGAATAGTGGAAAAACAAGACCTGTTATTACTTCATGGGGCGCTGGGCTCTAAAAGCCAGTTTCAGAGCCTGATCCCATTGCTGGAAGAGCATTTTGAAATCTATACCCTTGACTTTTCCGGGCATGGAGAAATGGCGGTTGGCAATGATTTCGGTATCATTACATTTGCCAATGAGGTACTCTATGAACTTGCAAAATGGCATATCGACAAGATCAATATTTTCGGGTACAGCATGGGCGGCTATGTGGCCACTTATCTTGCTTTGCATAGCGACAGGGTTCTTAAAGCATTTACCCTGGGTACAAAGTTTTTATGGACTCCCGAATATGCCGGAGATGAAACCCGTAAACTGGATGCGGATAAAATATTGCTGAAAGTGCCGGCTTTTGCCGAAGAACTGAAAATAAGGCATCAGAAACATGACTGGAAACATTTGCTTGACAGAACAAGTACCATGATGCGGGAACTTGGAGATAATAATCTAATGACTTTAGAAGCATTAAAAGAAGTTAAATCTGAAATTTGTATCGGGCTGGGGGATATGGATAATACGGTGGGTATAGATGAAACAGCAGCTGTATATCATGCCATTCCAGCATCAAAGCTTTCTGTAATGCCCAATACACAGCATCCTTTTGAAAAGGTAAACCCGGCTTTGCTTGCTGAAAATATCAGACAGTTTTTCAGATAGATAAGGCACAGCCTGTAAGAGCATCCATGATAGAAAATATAGATTTTACACCTGAATTCCAGTTTGTTACCAGCCGAAGCAGTGGGGCAGGAGGCCAGAATGTAAATAAAGTGGAAACGCGCGTAGAGCTTGTTTTTCATGTGAACGATAGCCGCCTATTATCAGATGCGTTGAAGCAGAAGATCAGCATTCGGTTGGCAAACAGGATAGATAAGGATGGATACCTGCATATTACAGCACAGAAATATCGTTCTCAACTGAAAAATAAAGAGCTGGCCATTGAGAAATTTTATACGCTGATAGAAAAGGCGCTAAAAGAGAAAAAACCCAGAAAACCAACCAAACCTTCACAATCTGCGATAGAGAAAAGACTAAAAGAGAAGAAAATAAATAGTCAAAAGAAGATGAATCGAAAAACGGAAGACTGAAATGAATCCTCCTGGAAAAGAAAATTTTAGTATTCGACCATCTGCCTGAGATGGTGCTCCATATGGGCCACATAATCATTGATAAAAAAGGACAATGGCATTTCTTCATCATCCGTTCTCACGATCGCTGTTTTATCAAGATCCTCAGGATGGATTTGTTTGATTATATGAATGAGATGTGCATTGTATAGTTTCCAGAATTCAATCAATTGTGCCTGGTTGCAAGTGTTATAACCTGATAATGAAACCCATTCGTTTTGATTATACGATATAGCAGGCTTATTTTCAATTCGAGTCCTGATAAAACGCTGGTGATTGTTTGTGGCACTATCAATAAGATGACCCAAAATCTCTTTTTTGCTCCATTTTTCCGGAGCAGTTTTATGACAGAAATCTGATTCAGGTATTTCTAAAAGCAATGGCGGAATGTTGTCGACTATAAATTGCAACCTTAGTATTGCGTCGGTAATATTATTACTGTCAGGGGCCCCGGTATATATTTTCATGGCTGTGACTATTATTCGAAAATGACTTATTCTTTAAATACCCAACCTAACGGCCCAGCTTTCCATATAATGGGTTTGAGCATTTCATAAGGGATTATGAATTTAATAATACCGGTATTATAAGATGCTATTTCGAAACGGTTGTAAACGAAACATATACCAGATACGGTGAAATAGAAGTTATTGCTCACATGAAAATTGGAGTCGTTCCAGTAATATCCGGCCGTATAAAGGTCGGCGTCGGCACTTAATCCATTTTGTTTTTTAAAACATTTTTCACCTACGCTATCCAGGAAATATTTACCGCCTCTCAGAAATATGCTGTCAAGTTTCAGGCTGTCGCCTGTCACAAGATCATAGTTTTTGTATTTAAGATCAGTAAAGGCATGCGGTGCGCCGTCATAGACATAAATATCCGACTCCATAGACAGCAGGTGTGGGTCGATATATGCTACTGAATATCCATTGTGGTAATGGTATGGAAACTGGGGATGTTTGTATGTCTTTTTTTGTTGAATAAGATAATCACCGTCGTACAATCCCATTTCTTCAAGCTTTACCCCGCCTACGCTGTTCAGGTCCTTATAATTATTTTTATTCATTACAGAAATGAAAGGATATGAATACCAGTAGTTTATATACTTCATTTTTTTTCGGTAGGGCAGGTTCTGAAACTGTACTTCCTTAAATGAAAGTGTATAAACAGTATCTATTTTATACTCAGGATTATGATTAATAAAAGCTGCATTAAGGAGGGTATCCACATAGGAAACATCTGATAATTTGTTGAGATTGAGGTTGTAATTCCCTGAATTCAAATGCAGTGTTCCTGATATTGAACCATTGTTATCTAATGTGCCGGTAATAGTTCCTTTGTCTATATATCCATCTGCATTGTTGTTGTCATTGCCAACAATTGTATTTGGGATAACAGAAATATGGATGCCGTTATGATCAAGGCTTCCTGTCATTTCCATGGGCGTAGAAGTGCCTTCGTAAATGTAGGCCCCATTTATCTTTTCTCCGGTTAAAGATAAATTCATTCTTATGTGTTTCTGTCCTATGGAGCCGTTATATGACCGTGATATAGTTTTGGTTATTGTGAATACATCCTGAGCCGCGGCTTTCAAAATGAACAGAAAAATAGTCAATACCAATAAACCGGTTTTCTCAGCTTTCATATAAAAGGAATTATGTTGCGGGACTAATTTAACCCCAATACTTTTTTGATTTTGTCAACATAATCAAGCTTTTCCCAGGTAAATGTTTCCACTTCATGTTTTTTACCATGAACATCTACCATTTTCTTTTGCGATGGCCTGCCCATATGTCCATAAGCGGCTGTTTCAGAGAATATCGGGTTCTTGAGGGCCAGTCTTTTTATTAATGCGGCCGGTCGCATGTCAAAAATGCCTTTCAGCTTATCAGATATCTGTTCATCGGTAAGTTTTCTGCCTTCTTTATCTCTGACCCTGCCGGTTCTGTAGGTTGTAAGGTTAATACTTACAGGTTCAGCCACGCCGATAGCATATGCTACCTGCACCAGTACCTGGTCTGCTACACCAGCGGCCACCAGGTTTTTGGCAATATGACGCGCAGCATAGGCAGCAGAACGATCTACTTTTGAAGGATCTTTTCCGGAAAATGCACCACCGCCATGTGCACCACGGCCGCCATATGTGTCAACAATAATTTTTCTGCCGGTAAGCCCAGTGTCGCCATGTGGTCCGCCAATTACAAACTTTCCGGTAGGGTTGATATGATATACGATTTTATCGTTAAACATTTTCTTTATTCTTGCCGGCAGGCGTTTCTTAACCCTTGGAATGAGAATCTTAATAACATCATTTTTAATTGTTTCCTGCATTTTTTTCTCAGCTTCGTTTTTATCACCTTTGGTAATAAACTCATCATGCTGCGTTGAAACAACTATGGTATCAATCCTGATCGGCTTATTTGCATCATTATATTCGATGGTTACCTGAGCTTTTGCATCAGGACGCAGATATTTCATTTGCTTTCCTTCTTTTCGTATCGCGGCAAGCTCCTGTAGTAGCAGGTGCGATAGCTCTAACGATAACGGCATATAATTGTCTGTTTCATTTGTGGCGTAGCCAAACATCATTCCCTGGTCTCCGGCGCCCTGTTCTTCTTCTTTGGCCCTTACAACGCCCTGGTGTATGTCCGGGCTCTGGTCATGCAGGCATATAAGAATCCCGCACGAGTTGCCATCAAACATATACTCAGATTTATTATAACCTATTTTATTAATGGTATCTCTTGCAATTTGTTGATAATCAAGGTGTTCTTTTATAGCATGGTGCATTTTTACTTCACCACCTATAACTACGAGACCTGTTGTAACAAATGTTTCGCAGGCTACTTTGGCCTCAGGGTCCAATTTAATGATTTCATCAAGAATTGCGTCCGAAATCTGATCAGCAACTTTATCCGGGTGCCCTTCTGAAACGGATTCAGAAGTGAATAAATATGACATATATTGTTTTTTTAATAAATTTGATGCGAAGGTAATTAAAAGATAGGAATCATGCTGAGGCCAGTCTGCGCATGTCTGATTTCCATCAAATGAAGATCAAGTCCATAAATAATCCGGGAAAATTTTATACAAGTTCGGTGGCTGATGAAATGGCTTCAAGCAACTCGAAGTTAAAATTGTCTTTTGCCTGCACATAAGAAGCTCTTGGGAATTGTTTAGCACCCAGTTTGTTTTTTTCTATATCTGCCGATAAGCCCATATATACATTCTCATAGCCGATTTGCCTGGCCCTTTTCAGTGCCTGGAATAAGGTTTGCCTGTAAACCCCGTGTGTGAATACAAAATCATAATCCATTCCCAGTAAAAACATCGTATAGTATTTCATGCCTCTGTAGCAGGATCCAATAGAAACAATCCGGCTTTGGTTATCCGGGCTGAATTCCGGTTTAAGTTTTAAAACTATAAATTCAAATCCCGGGGCATCTGAAAGATATTTCAGCATTTTAACAGGGTAGGGGAATGTATTAATTGAAAAATTTCTGGCTTTGATATTTAAATAAAGCTGATGAAAGATCATTATCTCATCAGGACTAAGTTCGTCTTTGATTTCAATTTCAAAATAGTCCTCATTTTTTAAAACATCGTTTCTGACCCGCCTGCGGTTTTTCCCATTAAGCGATGCCAGATATTCATCATAGCAGTTCCATGACATGCCTTCAATGATATTTGTATTTGGCATATCGATTTTGAAAAATCCCTCTTCTATAAAAAATTCACGAAGCTCAGCATCAAAAGAATCAAAATCCCGCAGCATAATATTTGATGCGCCGCAGATATCAGACAGCATTGAAAGTTCCTCTTCAAGAAGTTTGAAAGTTTCCTTCCATCTTGAATTTGTCCGGTCAAGATAGAGATGACATCCTTCTGTAATAAGGCTGCCCATACCTATTGTTTTGGAAGTGAGATAATAAGGATCTGATTTTCTTTTGTTTTCAATATTGACAGATACACCATAGGGCGATAGCATATCGTCTTTATAGATACCTACCGTAAAAAATGTAGCCAATATTGGTTTTTTATTATGGTCGTGGATAACATAATAATGGAAATCCCAGTTGTCTTCAGGTTTTTCATTACCTGAAAACGACTTTTGCATAAATTTCAATGCATTGGAATCAAATGCACCATTTGTTCCCAGCAGGCTATCCCATTCTTTCATGTTAATCCTCTCAATATCAGTTTCATGCTGTACCACAAATTCCTGATAAATTTCAGGGTTTACTGCTGGTTCCGATGTGCCGGAATTAAGAGTTTGAAACAGATAAAACAGCTTCCTGACATCATTTTCAGACTTGCCTTCATCCTGCAATGCAAGTGGATAATGATAGTTCATGGCATCGATAAGTCCTTTAATATCAGGTTCTGTGATATGGCGGGTAAGTGTAAATCTGATGCCTGTATTTTTTACCGGAACAGCCGGAAACAGCGCCAGATTTACGAAATAGCCTTCATCCATTAATCTTTTAACGATATTATATCCGACTTTTGGTTGACCGGCACCAACAAAATAGATAGGCGTTAATGGATTTGATATAACCGGCAGGCTGGTTTGGCTCAGCAGCTGGTTGCAATAATTGATTCTTTTTTCAAGATCCGCCTGCATTTCATAAATTTCATCTGAAAGGTGTATTTCAGCAGAAGCTATGGCTGCCCCGAGCAGTGGAGGAGCGATAGGATGCGAATATGTGAGCGGTCCTCCAAAGAGATTTACTTTATCATAAAAATTCTGGCTTGGGAATACGGTAATTCCACCATTTACACCATATCCCTTGGCAAGTGTTGTTACAAGTACCATTCTATCATGCATACCGACAGTTTCGTAAATATATCCTGCTCCGTGTTTGCCATACCAGCTCATGCCATGCGCATCGTCTATATAAAGATGAAATTTATCGTATTTATTAGCAAGTGCAATGAGATCATGAATAGGTGCCAGATCTCCATACATGGAATAAACCCCATCGGCCATGTACCAGATCTTTGTAAATTTATTGCCTAATTCCTTAATTTTCTCTTCCAGCATTTCGAGGTTGCTGTGACGGATCATTTCAACCTGAGTGCCTTTTACCCTGGCCAGCTGAACTCCGATCTGTACACTCATATGTACCTGATGATCAAGGATAACTAAGTCAGTATCATTTACAAGGCTCGGAATATTTGAAATATGAGCAGATGAGGTGGAGGCTGAAACCAAAACACGGTTACCGTCATATATCTGTGAAAGAAGTACCTCCAGATCTACATTGGGGCCAGAACTGACATAGGTTCTGGAAACAGAAAATTGCGTACCAAATTTTTCAACATACTCAATAACCCTGTTTTTCAAACTCGGGTCCATTTCAAGTGCGAGATAACCACAAGTTCCGAAATTGATCATTTCAGTACCTTTCACCATGAGTTTTCGACCTGAAAATTCGTTTGAATCTGTAATTAAGTGCAGAATTCCTTTTTTTTCTGCGTCCCGAATGAGTTCGGTGATCGTGTTTAAGTAGTTGTTATGGTTTATCTTGGCCATTTATTTGGGTGGTAATGGTTGACTCAACAAAGTTATAGAAATTTTGTATTTAGATATCATTTGTAAGAATTGGAGCAAAATTGTAAATTTTTCTGGCAACAGCCACCCTAAAAAATTTTATTTGAATATAGATGCATAATTTCATAAAAAATTAATTAATAAGCAAATATATTTTATTTCAACAAGAATGTGTTACGAAGTTGCGGATTATTTATTAAAAAATAGCGCAAAATAGTGCATGTAAGATTGTTTATAAAAATTAACAATTTCATTGTTATATCAAAAAGTTTTGTAAACTTTGCATTTAAAATCATATACCCTGTGATTTATATATGCCAAAAGAGAAAGATTGATGAAAGAATTATTTTTTAGCAACGATATTATTGAGGGATATCTTGAAAATGGGATATCCTACGGCAAATTCAAGGTGAAAGTTATTGATCTTGAAACTGCCAAGGTTGCTGTTGCGTCCCGTATTGCCATAAGCAATGGGGTAGCATATCCAATTTTAGCAGATGCCAGGCATGTTTCTTCTATTACAAAAGAAGCGCGGGATTATTTTGCATCCACAGAGGGAACTGGTCTTATGCTGGCTTCGGCATTATTGCTCGATTCTGTGTTAAACAGGTTTCTTGGAAACTTTTTTTTGCAGATTAACAAACCAAAGATACCCCTGAAACTATTTACAGATGAAAATGAAGCTTTAAAATGGCTTGAGCAATATAAGTCGAAGTAAGCTTAATCTTTTGTAAAACAATTAAAACATTAGCTTTCACATTGTTTTTTTTTTAATTTTGCTCCATTAAGATGAGAGAGCAATTTTCAGATTCGGACAGCGCAACCATTTGGCTGGAAGATAACATAATACATATCGTATTTAAAAAGGTTAATGTAGAATTGTCCGAAGCTGTTGCTGCTGTAGATCTGGCAACTAAAATTGTCCAGAACAGATCATTAGGCTATTTCATAGATATCAGTAACATAAAAAGCATTTCTAAAGAAGCAAGAGAATATTTTTCTATTCCGAGATCTGTTGAGACAAACCTGGCAACAGCGGTGCTTGCTCCTAATATTATCAGCAAACTGATAGGGACTTTTTTTATGAGTTTTAATAATCCGGGTGTAAAAATAAAATTATTTACGGTTGAAGATGAAGCAATTGCATGGCTAAAAAAGCAATTGACATAATTCGATTTTCAAACAAACATATAGAATCAGAGATTGCAGGCTGAATTAAATTTTGAAAACTAAATATTAATGGTCAACTTTCGAAATAATTTAAAGGTGTCAGTCAGGGGTGCAATTTCTCTTTTGAAATAAATGGAAAGCAAAGAACAAATAGACAGGATTTATGATCTGATAATGCAGCTTTCTTCGGGGAACCTGGGATACAGGGCTGACATCTCTCCGAAGAACGATGAAATGGATGCCATTACAATGGGCATCAATATGTTGGCTGAAGAGCTGCAGACCACAACTGTTTCGAAAGATTATCTGGGCAGAATTTACAAAGGCGTAGTAGATATGCTTATTGTAATTGGGCCTGATAATGTTATACACCAGGTAAATGATAGTGTATGTAAGTTATGGGGTTTTAAGGAAGATGAGCTGGTTGGAAATCCTATAAATAAAATTTTTAGCAGAAATGGGGAAAAGTACTTTAATAAGATAAATGTTGAGCTTGATAAAAAAGGGCATGTTTACAATGTTGAACGGGTATTCAGATCAAAAAAAGGGAAGTTAATACCCGTATCCATTTCATGTTCACTTCTCTATGACTCTGAAGGTAATATCGATGGCAAGTTGTTTATTGCCAAAGATATCTCGAAGATGAAGAAAACAACAGAGCAGTTGAAACGTAAAAATGAAGAGCTTAACACATTTATATATAGGGTTTCACACGATATAAAAGGACCATTGGCTTCTATTATTGGCTTATTAAATCTTGCAAAGGACGAAAGTGAAGACCTTTCTTCTTTGAAAGATTATTTCAGACTTATTGAAACCAGTGCTTCAAGGCTCGATAAAGTAATCGGAGATTTTCTTGAAATTGGAAAACTTACGCAGAGCCAGATCAGGTCATCGGCTGTTGATCTTAAGGAATTTATACAGGAAATACTGGACAGTCTTAAGTATGCTGAGAATTTTAAGAGTATTAAATTAAAAATCAACCTCCCTCAGCATCATGTTTTCAGAACAAAGAGAATTCTTCTCAAAGCAGTAATGCAGAATCTGATTGAAAATGCCATCAAATATTCCAGGAAAGATAATGATAGACCCCAGGTTGAAATTACTATAAAAGAATCGGAAGGAAAGCTTATTATTTCTGTAACAGACAATGGTATTGGTATTCCAAAAAATATGCAGGAGCATGTATTCAAAATGTTTTACAAGGGAGAACATGCCAATAGCGGCAGCGGACTGGGATTGTATATCGTAAAAATGAGTCTTGAATCATTAAAAGGCACTATCAGAGTTCAGAGTGAACCTAATATTGGCAGTGTATTTACTGTTGAAATTCCGGCGAGAAAAGCTTAATTATTCACGATTGATCCCAAAGGGATCATTTGGCGATGCATTGCGAATATTTGTATTAATTTATTAAAATTCAATTATTTATTATCCCCCTGGCATTATCCTGCATGTAGCCATTCAAGTATTTTCCTGGTGCCACCACTGTTTGATTCTATATAATGTTTAGCTTTATTACCTGCAGAATGTGCAAATTCAGGGTTACTTAATTTCTTAATAAGTTTTCTGAATCCTGATTCATCATTGAATGAAAATACTGCCCCGGTTTCAACCATTTCATTTGCCTCCCTGAATTTATGGTAATTCGGCCCGAATAATACAGGGACACCATACACTGCAGGTTCCAGAATGTTATGAATTCCTTTACCAAAGCCACCTCCGATGATCACAAGTGCGGCATAGCTGTAAATCCTTGAGAGAATACCGATTCTATCAATGACCAGCACCTTTTTATTTGGGCTTTGGAGTAATGATAGTTCAGAAAAACGTATAGCCAGACTGCCCCATGTAGTCATTATTTTATTAATATTTTCATTATCAACATTATGGGGCGCAATGATAATTTTCCCGGGTAATAGTTTTTCCTCCCATGCTTTAAATAACATTTCATTTTCAATATCGTATAAACTTCCTCCCACTATTGCTTTTTGATTGTTAAGAAAAAATTCAATATCAGTGAGTTCAGAGGCATGTGATACGATATCAATTACCCGATCTATTCTTGTATCTCCTGCTATTGTAACATTAAGAAAACCAATACTTTTTAATAAAGATAAAGATTGTTCATCCTGCACAAATATGTGTGATAACGAAGCTAATATCCTCCGATATAGGGCTCCATACCATTTGAAAAATGCCTGCGATTTTCTAAAGATCCCTGCAATAAGAATGAATCTGGCTTCTGATTTTCCTGCCTTAATAAAATAATGATACCAGAATTCATATTTTACAAACAGGATGATGGTAGGCTTTATAAGGTTTATAAACCGGGAAGCGTTTTTTTTAGAATCTAAAGGCAGATAATAAATAAAATCTGAATGGGGATAGTTCTTTTGGATTTCATAACCCGAAGGTGAAAAGAAAGTTAAAACAATAATGGCTTTGGGTTTTTGAATTCTTAGGCCTTCAAGAACAGTGCGGCCCTGCTCAAATTCGCCCAAAGAGGCACAATGCATCCATATCCTTTCTGTGGCAGGACTAATGGATTTAAAATCGTTTTCAATTTTTGAAAAAAGATCCCTTCTGCCTTTAATCCATAATGCCGCTTTTTTATTTTGAAATGAGGCAATATAAATTCCCCAGCCGTATAGCTTTATGAAGACATTATATAAAAACAATGAAATGGATACCATGGATGATAAGCTGAAGAAAGAGAAACAAAATTAATGGAATTGATAAGGAATTTGCATTACATGTCTATAAAACTAACGCTTGCTGCTATTCAATTATATAAATAAGCTGTCAGTTTCCTTACCACTTAGCCCATAGTCCTGATTTCTTACCCCTGTTTGCCATATTTCAAACTCAGCCCGATCTGGCCCGTATGATAGCTGCTGTGGGCTATCATATAAGAAATAAAATCACGACGGCTGAATGTGCCCATGCGCAACTCAACCTGCTCCTCCCACTCGTCAGGCGTTAAATTTTTTATGGCATTTTCAACTGAAAGCCCTGAATCTTCTATCATTTTTTTAATTTCTTCCACATTTGTATGTTCTCCGGTATCAGTTATTCCGGGTCCCACTGTTTTTCTTTCAAAAGTTAAGGCAGGACCTTTGAGGGCCGTATGGCTGAGGCCATGTTCTGCTTCTGCAATATGTCTTAAAAGAAAACCTACAGAATTGGCTTCGGGAGCTAATCTGTTTGCGATATTTTCCTCATTTATTTTTGGGAGCATATTTATAAGGGTTCTATGGCCTGTTTTCCAGGCAGAAATCATGTTTTCAGTGGTATCTGACATTTTTTTGAATTTTAAGTTTGCGGATTAATAAATATAGCACGAGCTGAATGCTGGTTCAAACATACTATTTTATCAGACCGTTCCGATAAATGAGAATAAATGTCTCAAGGATTATTTCAGTTTCAGGCGTTCGTTACCTAATTTTGCCCTTTGTCAAAAACCAGATTTGCAGGCCCAGTTATTAAATGGGCTTTGCGATTGGTGAGGCAATTATTAACTGTGATTTCCGTTATTAAAGCAAAAATTCAACATTGTCGGTTAAAGTAGAAGCACTTACGAAAATATATGGCGATCAGCACGCCGTAGATAGCATTTCTTTTGAAGTGGCAGGTGGTCAGATCACAGGATTTCTGGGACCCAATGGTGCGGGAAAATCCACAACCATGAAAATGCTTACCTGCTATCTGGCGCCCACAGCTGGCAAAGCAATGGTGGCCGGCTATGATATAGAAACGCAAAGTATAGAAGTAAGAAAAAGAATCGGGTACCTGCCTGAACATAACCCTTTGTATACAGAAATGTATGTTAAAGAATATCTCAGGTTTATAGCAGGTATTTCAGGTTATGAAGGAAATATTTCCAAAAGGATCAACGAACTGATTGAAATGACCGGGTTAGGTGTTGAGAAGCATAAAAAAATCGGGATGCTATCCAAAGGTTATCGCCAGCGGGTAGGCCTTGCCCAGGCCCTTTTCAGCAATCCGGAAGTGCTGATCCTGGATGAACCAACTTCAGGGCTTGATCCGAACCAGGTTATTGAGATCCGGAATCTGATTAAAGAAGTGGGAAAAGAAAAAACAGTCATTTTGTCCACCCATATCATGCAGGAAGTGCAGGCCATGTGCAGCAGGGTGATTATCATTAATAAAGGAAAGATAGTAGCTGATAATTCAACAGAAGAGCTCACCCGTCAAACTACTGGCAACAATCTGCTGCGGGTAGCATTTAAAAACCCGGTAACGGCCTCTGTCTTGAAATCAATACCAGGCGTGCTGGATGTAGAACAAAAAGGGAAAGCCTGGATTTTGTTTTATGCAGCAAATGATGATTTAAGAGATGCGGTATTTAAATGGGCTGTGAATAACGATAATACCATCTATGAAATGGAACGTGAAGGCCGCAGCCTGGAGGATATATTCCAGTCTTTTACAAAATAGTAAGTAGTAAGAGGCGAGAAGTAAGAAGTGGATTTAGAAAATAAAAAAACAGTGCATTGGTAAATTATAATTCAAATATCTATAAATCAATCGATAAAGAGACAGAGTTGCGTGAGCCACTTCTCACTTCTTACTTCTCACCTCTTACGCTTCCACAGATATGATCGCAATCTTTAAAAAAGAAATAAACCTGTTTTTCAGCTCTCTCATAGGGTATATATCCATTGGGGTATTCCTGGTGCTTACAGGTATTTTTATGTGGGTTTTGCCCACCTATAATATTTTTGAATATGGTTTCGCCACACTCGACCAGTTATTTACCATCGGCCCTTTTGTTTTTTTATTTCTTATTCCGGCCATCACCATGCGGAGTTTTGCTGAAGAACAAAAGACAGGTACCATTGAAACCATCAGTACGCGACCCGTTACCGATTTTCAGATCGTATTTGGCAAATATCTTGCAGGTCTGGTATTAATCCTGTTTTCATTGCTTCCCACAATATTGTATTTTTATACTGTATTTGATCTTGCCTATCCGAAAGGGAATGTTGATACCGGTGCGGCATGGGGTTCTTATCTTGGTTTATTGTTCATAGGAGGGGCATATCTTGCCATTGGCTTGTTTTCATCCTCCATTACAGACAACCAGATCGTTTCATTTATTTTGGGAATGTTTTTATGTTTCTTTTTCTTTCAGCTGCTTGATTTTATGAAGGAGATCAGTTTTCTTACGCCGTTCGATTCCGTTTTTGATGCTTTGAGCCTTCAAAGCCACTATACTTCCATAAGCCGGGGGGTGCTTGATACCCGAGACCTGGTTTATTTCCTGAGTTTTATAGGAATATTTCTTTTTTCAACCAAAACCGTTATAGCAAGCAGAAAATGGTAAAAGAAACAGCTACCCAGGGCAGTAAAACTTTAGCATCCAAACGCATACAGGCATTGGTACAGGTATTGGTGGTTATTGGTATTGCCGTTACACTTAATATTATTGCCAAATATTATTTCAAACGGTTCGATCTTACCGGTGATAAAAGATATACCCTTTCTAAAACCACCAAAACCATACTTAAAGGTCTTAACGACCAGGTATTTGTAAAAGTATATCTTGATGGCAAAGACCTGCCGGCCGGTTTCAGGAAACTGAGTGAAAGCACCCGGGAAATGCTGGATGAATTCAGAATATACGGAGGTGATAAAATCCAGTATGAATTTACAGATCCTGAAAGCCTCGATCCCAAAGTGAAGGAGAACCTGTACAAGCAACTCAGCGCCAAAGGTTTGGGCCCTATGGAAGTAGATGTGAAAGGCGATGAGGAAGAAACAAAAAAGACTATCATCCCCGGAGCTATTGTTACATACAATAATGTTGATTTCCCTGTAGAACTTCTCGACCAGGAAAGAGGCGATATATCGCCTGATGAAACCCTGCACAATTCTACCATAGAACTGGAATACAAGCTTATGAATGCCATTCATAAACTGATGCAGACGCAACAGCCTAAAATCGCTATTATTGAAGGACATGGAGAATTAAGAAATCCTGAGATAGAAGATATTGCCCAAAGCCTGAGCCAATATTATAAAGTTGATTTTGTAAACCTGCCTGATTATAAAGTTGGCCGATTGGATCCATATGATGCCATCATTGTTGCCAAACCTGATTCTTTCTTTACAGAACTTGAAAAATATAAGATTGACCAGTTCATCATGAAAGGCGGCAAGGCATTGTTCCTGATATCTACCTTAAAAGTTGATGAAGATAGTCTTATAAAAAAATCAGTTACTTTCTCAACGGTTTATAACACCAGTCTTATTGAAGATTTTCTTTTTAAATATGGCGTGCGGGTTAATTATGATATGGTACAGGATCTTAATTGTCAGATGATACCACTGGTTACGCCTTATGGCAATACGGTGCAGCGAAACCTGATGCGATGGCCCTATTATCCGTTGGCATTACCACAAACCAATCACCCTATTGTAAATAACCTTGGTGCTGTCTGGTTTAAATATGCCAATTCTATTGATACCATCAATAACAAAAACAACCCGGATGTAAAAAAGACGGTTCTGTTGCAATCTTCACCTTATACGCGTGCTTTGTTGAATCCCGTAAGAGTGGACCTGAATCTTGTAAATGCCATTAAAAAGCAAAGTGCATTATTCAACCAGGGGCCAAAAATATTGTCGGTATTGCTGGAAGGTTCTTTCAGTTCCACCTTTCTCGATCACAGGCCTACACCAGAAACACTGGCAACGGGTGAATATGGGGTATTTAAAGAAAAGAGCAAGCCAACAAAGATCATTGTTGTATCTGATGGGGACGTTATTGCCAATCAGGTAGTTCATTCCACAAACCTGCCATTGCCTCTGGGTTACGACCGGTACAGCAACCATACTTTTAGCAATAAGACTTTTATTCTCAATTGTGTAGACTATATGATTGACGAGAGTGGGCTTATTTCCCTCCGCTCAAAAGACATACCCTATCGTCCGTTGGATAAAGGAAGAATAAAAGAAGAAAGGCTATACTGGCAGCTCTTTAATATGGCTTTACCGGTTGTGGTTATCATATTGTTTGGAATAATATTCAATTACATTCGCAGACGCAGGTTTGCCGTTTAATCATGAAGAAAAACACGCTTTTATATATTGTGGTTTTTATAGCGCTGGCTGTTACTGCCGCTGTTCTGGTATTAAAAAATAATAAGAGTACGCTTCCACAGGCACTTACCGATTTTGGATATGATGATACGGCATCAGTTTCTAAGATCGTTTTAAGCGATCATTATAAAAATGTGACTACCCTTGACAGAAAAAGCCGCGGACACTGGGTGGTGAACAATACATACAATGTAAACCAGGATAATATTTCCATGCTTCTGGGAACCATTAAAAATGTACAGGTAAAAAGCCCCATTCCCATACCTGCCAAAGATAATGTGATCAAAGATCTTGCGACCAATGGGGTAAAGATAGATATCTATTCCGGCCCGAATCTGGTAAAAAGCTATTATGTAGGCAGCCCTACACCAGACGAACTGGGTACACTTATGCTTTTAAAAGGGTCATCGCAGCCTTTTATTACATGGATTCCGGGCTTTAGCGGATATCTTACCCCGAGATATATTGTGCGGGTGCGCGACTGGCGGAGTACAGAAATATATAATCTGAGTCCGGCGGACATAAGCACTATATCCGTTAAATATTTTGACAACGAAAAAGAATCTTTTACTTTAAGGGTAAAAGAAAACATTTTCCTGCTTTACAAGCATGATACAACTGAAAAACCGGTAGAAGTAAATCAGCTGCTGGCCAAAAAATACCTTGCAGGTTTTGCGCAGGTAAATTTTGAACAGGGAATCTGATTGCAATGGTCTGAGATTCGCAAATCC
>Ga0364867_10055_pt2 | contig 48090 bp, 49 predicted proteins | sample ExccelAu500001D4_3_FD_206915 | JGI IMG/M metagenome (GOLD analysis project Ga0364867, IMG submission 206915) | Enriched cells from Trout Bog Lake Hypolimnion, Wisconsin, USA - BchlTB.Aug13.5000.01.D4 | ecosystem: Environmental > Aquatic > Freshwater > Lake > Hypolimnion/Profundal zone | place... | reverse complement strand
ACAATAGCTAAGCGCCAAGTGTTAACCAGAGCAATCACTGCGATTGGAGACGACTTGGTCAATTGCAGAAGGCTGATCCTCGCGCACACATCTCGTGTTTATCAAAATCCGATCGACTCCATGAATCGAATGATCGCTCGTTATAACCAATACCCAGATTGCCATGTCAAAATGTACGGTGGAAGATGTTGGGAAGAGAGAGGCCCCCTCTTTTCCGTTGTCTTTCCTCACAATGCTGCAAAAGAAGAGATCGAAAAAATCCGCAACCAATATCCGGGGATCATCTAATGTCAACTCTAGCCGCTACTGAAGTAAACGTACTCGTTACGACCCTATCAAATCTAAAAATTGCTGAGAGAGGCCAAGACTTAAGACTGAGTGTAGCCCAGGCGAAAACGGCCGCGGCTTTTCAAGAGACAAACAATGACCTTGTCGTTCGTTTAAACCAGACACATACTTTATCGCTTCAAGAGAGGACGCTCACTCTTCAAACCAAAGAAAAAAATGATGCCCTTGAGGCTCAGCAAACGATCGAGCTTGAAACGCTGAGGGCTAAACGAGATGCTCAAGCGGCAACACTGCTCTCACAGCAGGAGACAATAGCTAAGCGCCAAGTGTTAACCAGAGCAATCACTGCGATTGGAGACGACTTGGTCAATTGCAGAAGGCTGATCCTCGCGCACACATCTCGGGTTTATCAAAATCCGGTCGACGCCATGAATCGAATGATTGCTCAGTACAACCAATACCCCAATAACAGTATACGATTTTTCGGAGGAAGACGCTGGGAAGATAGAGGTCCCCCCTTCGCGGTCGCCTTTCCCCACAATGCTGCAAAAGAAGAGATCGAAAAAATCCGTAACCAATATCCAGGGATCATCTAATGTCAACTCTAGCAGCTACTGAAGTAAACGTACTCGTTACGACCCTATCAAATCTAAAAATTGCTGAAAACGAACAAGACCTTCAATTGGCTAAAGCCCAAGCCAGAACAGCTCAAGCCTTTGAAGAGACAAACAGCGATTTGAATGAACGATTAAATCAGTTGGGAGATCTGACTCTCCAAGAGAGGACTCTGACCGTACAAACCAAAAATGGAAACGACATCCTAGAGACTCAGCAAAACAGGGAGCTTGAAACCTTGAGAGCCAATCGGGATTCACAAGCCGCTACACTAGCTAGCCAAAATGGGACTTTGGTTGAAACGAAAACTTGTTCGGACGTGTTTCTTAATACGCTTAGGTCCATACAAACCTGTATAAATGTACGAACGATTCCTATTGGAACGTACCACGTAAAACGATATGTATGTCCAGGCTTAGTGGATCCCTATAACCCTGACTTAAGTAGAATGCTCAATTGCAACGCCGGCTATACTCTTGAGGCCAGATCCATCTATCCAGATACTCAAGGAAATATTAACAACCTGATCAAAAGCGCTCACGATCAATATCCCGATAAATTCAAAGCTCAAATAGCGATCCGATTGGCTCAAGAGGCGGACGCAAGGGAAAAAGCAAGACTTTGGGAGCTCGACAGACCTAATCGGGAACATCGGGCGAACCTCGAAAGAGACCGGGCTCAACGGTCAGAAGATTCTAGGCGAGCCGCAGAAGATCGACAGGGAAACAAATAAAAAACAGGAGATTAAAATGTCATCAGATGCACTAGGATCCATTCGATCCGATCAACAACAATTAGTCCGAATGCAAAATATCGGCGATCAAAGCGAGAGACAACTGGCTCTTGCAAATGCGACGAGAAGAGAGAGAGTCAATGAATATACGCAGCAAGGGTTGCAATCATTAGAAGCCGCCCATAAAGAATTGGCTGCTTTAAAGCTCAACCGAGGGGTAGAAGAGGCTCGGACAAAAACATTAGAAACCAGAGCTTTGGAGATCATTGCCCTTAAAAATGAAGTGGAAACGCAGGCAGAGCAAATCAGATTGAATGATCTTGAGCTTACAAGAACAAAAGCGATCGAAACATCGGCCTTGACCGCCCTTGCCACCATTTTAAACAATCCCAATAACCTGGCAGCACAACAAGCGGCAATCGATCAGTTTAGAAAAGAACAGCCCGGAGTTCCTTTATAGTTTGCAAAAATACCCAAATATCGGGCAGCCTGTCTTCGCTCTCTTTAACATTGAGGTAATTATGCCAGTAGAAAAGCTAGAATGTACCCCATCGATCTGCGTTAAATCAGAGGTCTATACAAGCCCCCCGGAGGCTTGTGGTGAAACCCCTCAATTCGCTGACAGAGGAACGTACAAACAAAAGGTCAAATGGATCAGATCCAACGTGGAGGAAGATGCCCTTGCGTATGAACTCCAATATTTGACACTCGCCACCTCAGACATCATGCTCGGTTTTCAAGAGAGGCTAGATGCATCCAATGTTAAAGCGAGCATAAGCTGCTCTGATTGCCGGACGATCAAAGGAACCGTTCGGTGCCAGCTAAATAAGGTGCAAGAAGCTGTCGACCGCGCAGTCCTCTCTAAGTTAAGTTTTGCCGCCCCAGAAAGATTACCGGCTCCCCCCTCTGATGATCTTAATTTTTCCTCTAGAAAAGCTATCGAGGCCTGCCTTGCAGCAGATATGCGAACAAATGGGTATTTGAAAGAAAAAGGGATCAATGAGTCTGCGGCTAATTTTTTTGCCTGCTCTACAAAAGTCCCCCATGGTGTTTTGATGGGAGCCTCATTGGTGATGTTCGATCATAATGAAAAATTAGGTCTAGCGCCCATAACAGAAAAAACACTCGCACTCAATTTGAGCGATGCTCTTCAGGATTGCGCAAAATTAAGCACAGATTCGGTTTGGACCGAAGGCTTGAAAACCTGTCCTAAAGAACCTTGAAGGTGATTATGCATGTTGAAAAGATCGAAAATATTCCATCTGAGGCCTCTACATCCACCCAAGAGACCCGTAGAGAGAAAGTTCGGTGGATCCAATCGGATCTAAGGGAAAGCTCGCTTGATTATGATCTGGATTCTTTGAGCTTCGCAACCACAAACATCATGATGGGTTTGCAAGAGAGACTAGATGCTTCCAATCGTAAAGCGAGCACCAAACTGAAGTTTAGTGAACCCGATTCGTCTTTAGCAACAAACAGAGGAAAACAGGTTCTTAAAATAGCAATGCCCCCAATGCGAGCTGCTAGCTGGGTTTTAGATAAAGTGGGAGAGGGAATTGACAAAGGGATTACCACTTATTGCCGTCTAGATCCTTATACCCAAGAGGAGTGCACACAACTTGCCAGGGTAGCTACAGCTGGGGTAAATTTTATTCGAGAGCAGACTCCCGTAGATAGGGTAGCTAAAAGTTATACCACCTTCCGGGATGAGACATTTCCAACGTTCATGGAAAATGAAGTTCCTAGAGAAGAAGCCAGCCGTTTTGTTTCAAATGCAGCCAATGTGGCACTCTTTGCTTTGCCTCTGAAACCGATCCTCCCCAAAAATGGACTAAAAGCTTTAAAATCTACAGTCAGCGCAACTAAGTATGAACACCATAAACTTTTTGCTGAAATCATTGACAGGAGCAGTCAGACCCTTAAGACGTTCCAAGAGACCCTTCCAAGTACCGTGAAACCAACCGGCTTTCCTGAGCATCTCAATCAATTCTATAAAAACTACGAGATTCAAGCCTTTAAAAGGACAGCCGATGATTCAAAACGGACCCTTGTAAAGGGGGAGCTTCTCTATCGCCCTTTGGAGAATCATAGCGCTTTTTTTCTCGTTGAAAATGAGGTAACTTCGGTCGCAGCCCATAAACGGGGCTTTTTAATCACGACCGCCCCCCATGTCTGGTCTTTACAAAGATGGTCTTATGTTACAGAAAATATTTTCAAAGTAGCTCGAGAAAAAGGGTTCGAAACTGTTTATCTCGGATGGAATCCTGCTAAAATTCCCTTGCCTGAGATCTTGGTTGAGCACGGATACACAGAAATGGTCAAAAGTGTGTCGACCCTTTCGAAAGGTATACTCGAAAAACCTTTTTCAGTCCTAGAAGTTACTGTTCCTTAAAATCTGGAGAATTAAATGCCACCACTAACAGCTAGCCCCACTTATGTAGCTCCGATTGAGGAGGAGTCAGTACCAACCCATACAGAAAAAGAGAAGTTTCGAGATCTTAAAGGGCGGATGATGACCGATCTTACTTGCCTTTCCCTTGAAACGAGTCTTCAAACCATGGGATGGAGAGCAAATGATGCTTATCAACGGACCGAGAAATCTAAGGAAACTAAATCCTATAGAGAGCTTTATGAATCCCAAGCAAAGAAGACGGGTGAAATAGAAGCGATCTTCAGCAGATCAAATTTTTCAAACGCCATACAACTCGAGCAACGAGAGCGGATGGAGGATTGTATGACAGGCGTACGGGTCGTTGCATTGACTTTGAAAGCTACGAAAGCAGTCAAGACAATCCAAAATATGGCCGTCGATGCTGCCTGTAGATCTCATCCAAAGCTAGAATCGTTCTGCGACAAAGCGGGAAGAGCTAGCGATCGTCTTTTAAACCAGTCACTGGGTGAGGTTGGGTGGAAAAAGCCCCTTGAAGAAACAGTTTTCTTTGCACAAGAGACGCTTCCAGCTAATTTTAAAAGAGATTTTGGAGTCTCTGAAGAGTCGAGTCGCCAACTGGTTCGAGATCTAGGAACCATTGTAAACTCCCTTCCCATCCCAAAAGCCGCAAATGTCTTGAAAGACGAGATCTCTTATACTAAGAAAGCCGTGGAAAGGGCTGTCAAAGTCACAGCCCAGGAAGCTGAAGAGCCGGCATCAAAATAGCCGGCTTCCATTGGGAACTGGGGCTGAGGGGTGGATAAGAACCACAAATTCCTTCTCATCGGGCAGCCCTAAAGTTAACACTTCCGACATGAACTTTCCAATTTGCTTCGGAGGGAAATTCACTACAGCTATGACTTGGCGCCCCACGAGATCCTCTTTCCGATAATGGTGAGTGATTTGAGCGGACGACCGCTTCATTCCCAAATGGGGCCCAAAATCGATGAGAAGCTTATAAGCTGGCTTTCTAGCTTCAGGATAGTCATCCACTTGGACGATCGTTCCAACGCGAATATCTACCTTCATAAAATCAGCAAATTGAATGGGCTCCATTCTACTCCTCTATCGCAATATAAACTTTTACTTCCGGATGGTGCTCGGGATCAAAATCTGAGCTATACACTTCAAAATCGCTTGTATAGGATCTCGTAAGATCAGACTTCCAAACCGCCTTCCACGCCTCGATCAACCCGTCAGGAAAGCTCCCCTTCGTTGTAAAAAGAGCGTACTTTGAAGTGGGGATCACTCTAGCCACAAGCCCTTCTGGAATCTCATCCAAACTGGAGACCTCGCATCCCAAAATCCATGAATAGGGCAAGGAATAATCTCCTTCATAATCGGTATAGAGAGCCAAGATCTCGCCATTCTTCTTATTCGGAATCTTTCCGAGAATATTCTCTCTAAAAAATCTCTCTTTATGGGCTGGCATCTCGACAGAGCATTTTTCGTTATCAGTTCTAAGCTCAAGCCCAATAAAATACTTTTCCCGTACCTCTACAAGAGTATGGGGGGTAAACGGTTTACCCTCTTTCATAGTAAGCCAAAGGCTCCAAGGACACTGATGACTCCAGCTCTCCTGGTTTTTTTTATACTCAGAGTACTCATCATCTTCCACCCAATGGAGTTTCCCCTCAGGTCCGACCCGATCCGGAAACCGGATCCCATTTAGATGATCGATCTCATGTTGAAAAATCCGCGCGGTAAACCCTGAAAATTCAGCTTCGATCAGAGAGCCATCTCGATCATAAGCCCGGATCTTGATCTTCTCAGGTCTAGGAACCTGTCCAACCACTCGACTATCGACCGAGTAACACCCTTCTCTCCCCTCCTCCAAGTTTTCAGAAGACCAGACTACTTCGGGATTGATAAAGGCCTTTAGCTCTCCTAATTCTTTTCGATCGCTCGCCACACCCACATCGACCAATACAATCCTTTTAGCGCAGCCAATTTGAGGAGCTGCTAAACCTACCATCACCCTCCCCTCTGTCTCACCCCTCTCCCCTCTCGCCACTTCAAACATCTGGTCGATTAAATCTTGGGTTTCCTGGGACGAAATTTCATCGATCGGCACATCTAGAGCATTCGATTGTAAAGAATAGTCCCCGGGCGGGGTAAAAATGGACATGGGCTTCGCCTCACTATAGATGGATTGGGAGAGTAATGTTAAAAGTAAAACGGATATCTTCTCGATCATTCTTAACCTGAATCTTTTAACCAAAAGATCATACAGAAAAGTGTCGATTTGAGTCAAATTTCACCTAAGAGATTAAAATATACACTTTAATTATAAATTATGACATAATATCACCATGAATCCATTAAATAACAAATTAATTGATCACCCCTCTGTTCTTGAAGAAACGTGCGGAATTTGCATTTCTGAGATGCGATGGGTAGAAGGGGAATACCTAGATTTATTAGGGAATCATAGAACGATCACTGTTCTCCACCCAAAATCTCATAGACACTATTTTCATGAAGACTGTTTAGATGATTGGGTCTTGAACAGACCCGTCTGCCCCCTCTGCAAGGAGAAAGTTCCTTTAAGCGAGCGGGTGAAGGCCATCATAAAAATTCAAAAAAACGCCTTTAAATATAGCTCGCTCCCCCTTCATTTAAAACGAGATCGATCCGTAATTCTTGCTACCATAAAACAGTGTGCAGCTCTTTTTGAGGCTATCCCGACAGAGATCCTAACCCCTGATCTTATTTTAGAGATGATCGTAACAAATCCAAGCGTATACCGACTGATCTCTGCTGAGTTAAAAACGAATAGGTTATTTATTAGGATGTTAGTTGAAAAAAAACCCTATTTTATAACTTCAATCGATTATCATTTAATTTTTGACAAAGAGATCAATTTAGCTGCTGTCAGACAAAATGGGATGCTCCTTGGAATCATAGAGCCTGAGTGTAGAAACGACTTTGAGATTACTTTAGCCGCAGTAACTCAAAACGGAATGGCCCTCGGATTTGCAAGGGACTATTTCAAAAAACACCCCGTAATCATTCAAGCTGCAATCAGACAAAATCCCGAGGCGGCAAGGTACGCAATTCAAACCCGCTTCCTAAAAGAAAACTACCGAGTGATTTTGGGCAACATTGCGATGATATCACTCTTTTTTTTCGTCTATTATGAACTCGTGAAATCGTCCGGAAAAGATGAAAAAGAACTCGAGTCCCTAAAAATTTTACTGATCACAACCATCCCCTTAATCATCATTTCAACGCTACACGCCCAGTTCAAAAATAGATTATATAGAAATTTTCTTCTTGCATAAATATTAAATTTAATATAATTTATTCTTAATAAATAACGTTAAGGTTTCTTTCTATGCCTTGGAAAATTCCCTTTGTTTCTACGCCTTACCAGGGCTTCTCAGTTAATTACCCAGAGCCCCTGACAGGAAAGCTTAAATGGGAAATCAATGCCCTCTCTTGCCCTGTGGCTCAATCGATCTCATTAGGAGCAAACGATACAATTGCAGTATCTTCAAAAAATGAGCTTGCGGTGTTTGAAAGTTCCGGGACAATGCTTTGGAAGATCGATTTGGCCCAAAAAGGGGCGGTCTGTGTAGCCGACCCTAAAAGCTTATACCTTGTCCACACTCAGAACAACTCCCGAACGCTCTCTATACGTAATATCGAAGATGGAACCTTGCTGACCTCTCTAGATGTTCAGATAAATCCTCATATTGCTCCCGTTTTTTCAGCTGAGCAAAACATGATCATTGTTAACATTTTACTCGAAGACAAATCTTCTCTGGCGATCTATGACACAAACCTTAACATCTCAGGCTCTATCTCATTAGACCCTTCGTCTAAAAAATTCCAGGTTTTCATTTTAGAAAACAATATTCTTCTTATCGAAGAGTTCGGAGCAAAATTGCTAAAAAGGGACGGATCGATAGATAAAGAGGTCCGTTTTCAAGAAACCTGTACAGGAGCTAAACTGATCGATGTGAGAGATTTTCTTCTACAATTTAATGAGGAGAACTCGTCTAAATCATTTTGTTTCTTCGATACAAAAAAATGGACATTTTCCGATAAAATTGTAAGTGCGGACCTTGACTTGGACTCTTCTGTAATAAGCGCCGGAAATGAAGCTTCTTTTACAATTTTATGCAAAAGCAGTAAGATTTGCAACAAACTGGGTCTTTACGAACATCGTCTTGTTCGATTTAATTCAAAACTAAAGCCAATCTGGGAATACAAGAGCGAATCCTCTCCGAGAGCTCTTACTTTGGATTTATACGGCAACTGCTTTGTTGCTTTTTCCCCAGAATGCCACGATAAATACTACCCGTATCAAAGTTACACCACAGACTCTCTTTCTTTCTTAAAAGGATTCAACGAATTGGGTACTGAATTCATCCATTACGATGCACCAGGCCCTTTATTTAATACAATCCATATGGGGCGAGATGGCTCTTTGTACAGCATCTGCGAGAGGAACCTTATCTCCTTGCATTAAGAGTGTGTTCCCAATTTAAAAGAACACTTTAAGCCATAGATTTCAATTCTTCAATCATATGGTTAATACACAAAACTTTTTTCTGATATTCAGAGGATCCTACATCCAAATCCTCAATATCATCTATATATCGCTTAAGAAACAGGAGAATCGTTCTATACTCAAAAAACAGGGCAGCTTCGTTTGTCATCACCGCGCCCTGTTTTAAACACCCGTTGTAACCGATTTTAAAAGAGTTGTCAGCTCTGACTAAAGCTTCACGGTTCATCCCTTTTTCCAAACCGAAGACATGTAATTTCTTTCGAAAATATGAATAGTCGCGAGCTGGAGAAACAAGCCCCTCACCTTCTGAAGAAAAACTTCGAGAAAGACTGGATATATCGATGGGAGTAACGTATCCTGTTTCCTGAAAATAGAAAAAATTCCCGACGTGAGCATCGAGGTGCGCTACAGCCCCAAACCCTGGATTTTGAATATAGGAAGTCCCCATTTTTTTCAAAAGAGAATCTAAATCTTTGATTTGCAAAGAACCGACCAAATAAGGATTGCCTTCCGATATTTTTTTATTTAATTTATTCGTTACATCAACAACCGCTTTTATATGACTGTTTATTTCAAAGCTTGATTGAACCTTTTTCGAAAGAGTTTGTTCATGGATTTGTGCAAGAGTCCCCCCTGTAGATGCCATCGCCTCACACAGAAGTTTCATAGCACTCTCTTTTTCCGAAGATGAGACAACATCTTCCATTAAATCATCAAGAGCTTTACCCGAAGCCACCGATTGAATGACTATCCCATATTCATGATTATCAATTTTTGTCCTTCCTACGCCTAAAATTGAAATAATATTTGTTTTCTCAAGATTTAAGGTGCGCAGAAACTCGATTGCGCAAAGCTCTTCAGGTAGTTCGACCACTTTTGGCAATAATTTAAGCACTGCAATAAGTTTAGTTCCTGCATGGTCAAAAATCAAATAAACAGGAGAGCCCGAGACCCCTTTTGTCCCGGATCCACCGATCATTTTTATATGAAAATTTTCAGTTTTTAAACCAAGTGATTTTTCAATACAATTTGAAATGACCTGTCTTATAGCCTGAGACTGACAAAGGGAAGAATTTATTTCATAAAAAGGGATGTCACATAAAAACTCCGGAAGTTTGTCTTGATCTATTCGACCTGATTCACTTTCTTTGATCCTTAATGCAACTAATGCAAGATTGCCTATGCGGAGCGGTACCCCTTCTCTCTCTTCAATTAAATATATATTACTGGCGTTTAGAACTCTTTCAGATTGAACCGAAGCCCCCTCCCCTGGTAGAGCAGCCGAAACAGGACTCTCACTACTAGATATAGCTGACGTTAAACCGCTTGGGTTAGGGTGTAATGGCTCTTGAAATGTTATTTTCATCATAAAATTGCCTTTTTTATTATTAATATGAACTATTTTAACATATTAATAATTAATTGACAATTTAATAGATACTTTTATTAAAAAAATAAATAACTGTGATTTAATGACTTAGGTTTATTCTTCATGAATTGAGGCGCTGCTACCGCATAGAATTCCCCCATCAATTGTCAGTTCGGTCCCCGTCAGATATTTAGATTCGTCAGAAGCTAGATAGAGGGCTGCATAGGCCACATCGTCAGGCTCCCCTAATCTCCCCATAGGGATCCCTTTTGCAATCTGAGCTAATCGAGCCACTCTCTCGGCTCCCGTCCCAAGCATGGGCTCCCAAAGAGGGGTGAGGATAGCCGCTGGGTGAATAGAGTTACAACGGATGTCATACCCCTTTTCGCAGCAGTAGAGAGCCACGCTTTTGGTGTGGTTGCGCACCGCCGCCTTGCTTGCCGCGTAGGCTGCAGCCCCCGGAACGCCGACAAGGCCCGATCTAGAGGAGATGTTTACAATAGAGCCCCTCTTCATCGCTCGAATCGCTGCCTTGCATCCCAAAAACACCCCATCTGAATTGACCGCATGCACCTTTCGCCAACTCTCAAGTGTAGCATGTTCCGGGTCCTGAGGCCCAAACCCCTCTTGAAAACCGGTAATCCCTGCATTGTTGACAAGGATATCAAGATGTTTGATCTGAGATAGGGCCAGCTCCCACTCTTTTTCAATCTGTACATCAAGATGTATATATAAAGCCCCCATTTCAGCAGCTACAGCTTTCCCCAAAGAATCATTTACATCGGAAAGAAATACTTTTGCCCCCTCCTTAATAAAAATTAAAGCACATGCTTTCCCTATCCCCTGAGCCGCCCCAGTGATCAAAGCCGTCTTCCCAGCCAATCTTCCACTCATAAATCAACACTCCATTTAAAATTATTTTTATCACAACGTTAAATATCACAAAATTAAATTTTTAAAAAGACTCAATAATTATCGTTTATTATATAATATAGGAAAAGAAGGTAGAAATGTCAGTTACATCTCACGATTTCACACTAGTTAATAAATGGATACAAGATCCGAAATTAAAGTGGTGGAACACTAATAAACCTATGTATCTAATCGATCAAAGCACCGGGAAATGCTATTGGAACGAGTCGAAAGTAGTTGTTAGAATTAAATGCGGCATGCTAGCTACTGCAGGAACTGCAGGCAATCTTCTTTTAGGCCTATCAAATATTGCGTTTAGAACGTTAAGATTAATTTCCCTATATCACTTATGGCGCCCGAATGTTCAATTTGAAGCTCGACTTCGGAGCATGAAAGAGGATCTCAAAAGTCTTGTAAAAACCCCATTTATTTTCACGGGTCTTATTTTTTCAGCTCTCTATGGACTTATCTCCCCATATGATGGGAGAAAATTATACGCAAGTTTTGCAAACCTGGCAAATTACACAGTTTTTATCCCCTTTGTTGGGACTCTTGAATTAGTGGCTTTTGCCCCTTGTTTTCAACCCCATCCAACCAAACATTTCTTCGGCGGAGACCCAACAAAACAAAACCGTTTTTAACGTCTTGAGATGATTTGGAGAAATTTATCATCTTCTGAAATCGAGATGACCTGAAATCCTGTTTGCTCCAAAAGATTTTGAATTCCCTCTAAGCTCCAATAGCAGAAGTATCGAGGGTGCCCAATTTTCTCTCTTGTCCACTCCTCCCCTTCACCTTTTTTTACCGAAAAGGCAAGAATGCCACTTTGATTTAAGCTAGCTTTGATTTTGCTAAGAACACTTTTTAGCTCTTCTCTAGTGAAATGCAAGAACACAGCGTTGGCAAAAATAAGATCATACGTTCCTGAAAACTCATCCGATAGAACATTGAATTTCCGGGCATAAGAGCCCAACTGAGAGACAAAAGCCTCTGCTGCATCCGTCCGTTCAACTGTGAATCCAAAAGACTCAATAAAAGCAGCATCCCTTCCAAAAGCAGAACCAATTTCCAAAATACGTGCATTAGAATCCAGGTGCGTAAGGATTGCTTCTATCCAAGCCTTAATAGAGTCGCTAACCTGGGCAGCAGTTCCTGCAACATATTCACTGGCCCCCAGCTCGTAAGACTGAATTGTAAGGTTATTAGAAAGCATATTAGGATAATAATTCAATGGCTGGCTGATTTTTGTATTTAGTGGCTACGTCGAAAGCTGTTCCTGACGTTTCTCCGCGGGCATTTAAATCGATTTCTAAAAGGATCGAATGATCCACTAAAAACTTTAGGATCTCTATGTCTTTTGGATCGACAGCAGCTCTTCTCAATAACAGATTGTAATTTTTCTCATTGATCAATTTGATATACGAGTCCGCCCGCTTATTCGTGACAAGCTTCATCAATTCAGCCGAACCATCTTTTGCAACGTCTCTTCCCGTTTTGATGGGAAGCTTTAATTTCCCTCTTGTTTCTAAGGCTCGAGCAGCATCTACGTTGACCCACTCAAACTGCGGAATATCTGTTTCAAACCGGCTTGCTTCTTTTGCCTGAAAAAAGGGGATTTGATCGCCAGGGACACCATCGTAATGAATATCTAACCAGTTATTCCACTCCCCATATTCACGCTTTTGCAGATATTCCAGCCTCTCATCCCTTTGACCTTGATTTAGCAAATGGAGAGCGCCCGTTTGGGCATTCAAACTAATCTGAGTTTTATCCAAAGGCAACGCGACTTTTTCGAAAGTGATGTTCAAGATTTTGAAAATTGATAGAATTTTCCTCTGCTGTTGAAGCGAAAAGAAACTCTCATCGCCCCCCATAACTTTAGCTGTAAATCCAACCTTTTCTATCTGAGCATTGAACCGGAATTTAAGGGTCTTTTTGATCTTATCTATAGTATCGACAGCACTTACGTAATCATCCACATGAGCGAGAACCGCTAAGCGGGATGTGGGTTCATAGAGGGTAAAAACGGTGCATGTTTTAGGAGACGACGTCTTTAGCTCGCCATCGCCTTTAACAACAGCGTATTCACCTTGCAATACAATACGAATCAAGGGAATAAATCCCCTACTCGTTGAAGCTCTTCATACGAGCCTATAACGAGAGATCCGGGAGTATTGAGCGCTTTTAGGAGAGCATCAGCGAGCTTGTTATCCGAATTGTAATATAGGGACTCCTTAACAAGATCCATTACGCCAAGACGATATTTCTCATCCGTTAGATTCTTACCATCTACACTACAAGATGCAATTAGAGAGAGGGCTTTATGATGGTAAGCAAGGGATAACATGACGGGCACTCTGAAGTCCAAAGATTGGGGGATTTCTAAGCCTTGTTGAATGACTTTTTCAAAATGGTCAGCTGCGACATCTGGATATCCGTCGATGAATAATTGATTCCCAATCCTTAATTGACCTTCTAAAGAGTCGACGATGACCGAATGTAAATTTGCCGCTACCCTACCAAGATTTATGATTGCTACTTCCATCCTATCTGGATTCGTGCCGAGAGCCTGTTTTTTTAGAAGTGCCGTCAGACGAATAACTCGCTTGGACTGGTTCTCAAGTTGTTTGGATAATTCGACATGCAGTCGATGATTAGCATCTACACACATGTGCCTAGTCTGCGTTGCAGCAATCGTACCATGCAATCCAGCAAGCTTAGAAGCATTTGAACTAAAAAAAAGGAATGGGGCTTTAACTAAAGAGTGTCTTACAGAAGTAGTAAACATAGAAATTTCCTATTTAAGAATCTTAATTAGTTTGGTGGAGTTCTTTAATGATAACCACTTGACCACGCATTGCTTTGTCTATAAAAGCTTGCTTATCGGAAGAAGAGCTTTGGCCAAAGATAGCCTCTGCCAGCATCGCTACATCGCCATTTCTTCCGAGGTAATCTGTGATCAATAGTGAGATCTGGCTATTCAATGCCCTTTCTCGCACATCAAGACTGTTTAAGATCTCATTTCGTACGGAAATATAATCTGAAGAGAAAGAATTGGGCTCTCTAATTTCTCGCTCTGAAATTTTGGTTATTTTCCCAATCAGTTGAACAGAAAAACTTCCTTCACTTATTTTTTGATTTTGTACTTCAACAATTAGATTTCGCAGCTCCGTCCTAGGAGAAGCAACTGAAGGTGTTGTCATAAGATCCTCCGGTATATGTGCTTTTAGGGGGATGACGGTAGACGGACTTGAACCGCCGACAAGCGGATTATGATTCCGCTGCTCTAACCAGCTGAGCTATACCGCCAGAGTGATGGAAAATTAGCGGGGGTAGGACTCGAACCTACGGCCTTTGGGTTATGAGCCCAACGAGCTAACCACTGCTCCACCCCGCGATATCAAAGAAAGTAAGACTATAGCATCTTAACCCCTTTATTACCAAATTCTTTTTTCCAGACCGGTGATTTTGCCCAAGGAAAACGGCCATTTTTAATGGGAAAACCCCCCTTTTAAAGGGGCTCCGAGAAAAATTGAGCTCGATAGAATGTAAGGAAATTCTTACCTTAAATCTGTTGAACCGCTGCGATGGTTCTATCGGCAGCTCCCCGATTGGTTGAGATCAGTGTTGCAGCGGACCGGCTCATCTCCTGGAGATGGGCCGGGTTTTCAAGGAGGCGGCGGACGGTTTGTTCCAGATCGGAGAGCTGAACTTGAAGCCCCGCTTTGGCTGCTAGCAGTTTGGTTGAGAACTCTTTTTGAGAGTAGGTATGGGGACCAAAGAGCGTGGGACAGCCGTAGAGACACGGTTCGAGGAGGTTATGGCCCCCTACTTTGTCGGTATAGCTTCCAGCAACGATGGCGAGCTTGCTCAGAGAGTAGCAAATGGGGAGCTGACCCATTGAGTCAATTAGGATGACCGTTTCTTTTCCGGTTCTGTACGAGATCTGACTCCAGCGGATATACGAGATCTGCTCTGAGATGAGGATCTTTTCTACAAGATCAAATCGTTCAGGATGTCTTGGAGCTAAGTAGATGAGAAGATCGGGAAAAAGGGGCTTGAGAGCCTTGAGGAGCTCCTCTTCTTCAGGGGCATGGGTAGAGGCGAGTGTGATTGCTCTCTGTTGAATCAGTGCCTCTACGGGGGCTAAATCGACCTTTTGGGGCAAAGTATCTAGCTTCAGGTTGCCGGTGACATGGATGTTAGTGGAAAAGGGGGAAAATCTTGCGGCGTGCTCCTCATTTTGTACACAGAGAACATCAAAAAGACCAAAGAGTTTTTTGGAAAAAAAAGAGAACCTTAGAAACCGGGCAGCTGACCGCTCGGAGAGTTTTCCGCTGACGAGTATGAGTTTAGTTTTTTGTTCTTTGAGCGCACAGAGCTGGTTATACCAAAAATCGCTCTCCATTAAAATAAAATGGGTGGGGCGAAGGGCCTTTGCCCATCTCCGTTGAATCCACGAGAAGTCGAGCGGCATAAAGGCAAATGCATGGGCGGCCGCAAGGGATCGCTTGGCCTCCATGTGACCTGTCGCAGTTCCATTCGTGATGAGAAAAAATGAGTCTGGATAGAGAATCCGAAGTTTTTGAAAGAGCGGCTCTGCCGCTTTGGTCTCTCCCACCGAAACGGCATGAATCCAGATGACGGGCATCCCCTTTGGATCGGGGATCTTAAATCCTAGTCGCTCTGAAAAGGTCGGCCGTTTTTTCTTTTTTTTCCACCGATCCAACACAAGTTTTGGAAGGGAGCCGATCGCAAAAACGGTCAAAAGCGCATCGTAAAGATTCACGATTTTACGACGATGTTTAAAAGTTTATTCGGAACGAATACCGTTTTAACAATCCCTCCCGATAGATACTTTTCAACCTCCGGCTGGGTACGGACAATCTCTAAAATCTCCCGTTCGCTTTTATCTTTGGGCAGATCGAACCTCCCCCTCAGCTTCCCGTTGATCTGGACCACGTAGGTTGAGATCTCGTCGATCAGATATTTGGGGATAACCTGTGGGATCGGAGCGAACGTAATCGTCTCCTTTTCCCCCAAATTTTGCCAAAGCTCTTCGCCGATATGGGGCGCGAACGGGTAGAGCATCTGAACCGCAATTTTGAGACACTCTCTAGGATAGGAGGGGAGCGGGATAAAGGCGTTGATGAATTCCATCATATGGGCAATGGCCGTGTTGAATTGGAGCCCTTCGATCCCCTGCGTGACTTTATCTAAAAGCCTGTGGGCTAATTTCAATGCCTCTTCGGAGGGCTCGTCGCTCACTTTATCAGAATGGACCATGTCGTAGAAGCGATTTAAAAATCGTCTGCAGCCGGTCACCGCGTCGGTGTTCCAAACTTTTTCCCGCTCAAAAGGTCCCATGAACATCTCGTAGAGGCGAAGGGCATCGGCTCCAAACTCCTCGATGATCTCATCGGGCGAGACGCCGTTGAGTTTCGACTTGGACATTTTTTCCATCTGAACAATGAGCCCCTCTTCGCTCTTTACATCCGCCGGATGGAGGTATCCCCCTTGCGGAAGTTTATAGGAGCGGGCCGTGACCAACCCCTGATTTCTAAGGGTCATGAAAGGTTCAGGTGTGTGGACGAGGCCGCAATCAAAGAGTACCTTGTGCCAGAATCTCGAGTAGAGAAGATGGAGCACTGCGTGCTCTACACCGCCCACATAGAGATCGACCGGCATCCAATATTTATCCGCCTCAGCACTCCAGGCGGCCTGTTTATTGGTAGGGTCGCAGAATCTAAGATAGTACCAGCAAGAGCCGGCCCACTGGGGCATCGTATTGGTCTCTCTGAGCGCTTTCTTTCCGGTTTTTGGATCTGTCACCTCAACCCACCCCCGCTCTTTAGCCAACGGACTCTGCCCGCTGCTATGGGGTTTGAAATCTTCAAGATGGGGCGGCGTTAGGGGGAGCTCATCGAGACCCAGCGCCCGTTTGCTCCCATCGGCAAAATGAAGGATAGGGATCGGCTCACCCCAATAGCGCTGCCGCGAGAAGAGCCAGTCGCGTAGTTTGTAGTTTACAGTTCTCGACCCTTTTGAATGACGCTCCAACCATTGGATGGCAGCCTCGATGGCAGCCTCTTTTTGGAGCCCATTTAAGTTTAAATCTCCATGGTGGCTATTGATGACAGTTCCCTCTCCATCCCAGCAGCGTCTCCCCTCGAGCACCTCTCTACGAACTGTCTCAGGATCTTCTCCCATTTTTAACTGAGATAGATCGGGATCGTAAGTGGGGACGACTGGGAGATTATAAATAGAGACGAACTCAAAGTCCCTCTGATCCCCTCCGGGGACACCCATCACAGCACCCGTTCCATAGCCGGAGAGGACATAATCGGCGATCCATACGGGGATTTTAGCTCCGGTGATCGGGTGGCGCGCATAAGCGCCGGTCCAAACGCCGGTTTTCTCTTTGGCAAGGTCGGTTCGCTCGAGGTCATTTTTGGAGGCCGTTTTTTTCCGGTACTCATCGACATCAAAACGCCTATCATGGGTCGTGATCTTCTCGACAAGGGGATGTTCCGGCGCCAAAAAAAGGTAGGTCGCGCCAAAAAGGGTATCGGGCCGAGTGGTAAATACTATGATCGGCTCATGGGTCTTCTCCTCGACAAATGCGACGGTCGATCCGATGCTCCTCCCAATCCAATTGGATTGGAGCTTTTTTAAATGATCGGGCCAATCGAGCAGATCGAGATCGGCTAAAAGCCTGTCGGCATAAGCGGTGATTTTAAGAATCCACTGGCGAAGCGGCCGCCGCTCGACAGGATATCCCCCCTCTTTCGAAACACCCGCCTCCACCTCTTCATTCGCAAGGACGGTTCCTAAAGCGGGGCAGTAATTCACCTGAATTTCCGCTTCGTAGGCAAGCCCCTTCTCAAAGAGGATCGTAAAGATCCATTGGGTCCATTTGTAGTAGGTGGGATCCGAGGTGGCGATCTCCCGATCCCAATCATAGCTAAATCCAAGCGATTCGAGCTGTCTCCGGTAGGTGTCGATATTTTGTCTGGTTGTAACGGCCGGATGGGTTCCCGTACGGATCGCAAATTGTTCCGCAGGAAGTCCAAAGCTATCCCAGCCCATCGGATGGAGAACGTTGAACCCCTTTTGCCGCTTGTAGCGGGAGATGATGTCTGTCCCGGTGTAGCCCGTTACGTGGCCTACGTGGAGGCCCGCCCCGGATGGGTAGGGGAACATATCGAGAACGTAGTATTTTGGCTTCGATTTGTCGATCTCTGTCTTAAAGGTCTTTTTCTCTTTCCAGATCTTCTGCCATTTTTTCTCAATGTGTCTGGGATCATACTTGGGGTTCATAAATCTCTCTAGAAGTTAAGTCGGGTTCAACCCATTTATCGTGGGCTTTTATCAATTCTATTAGTCGCTCGTCAGCTTCTGAAAAGTCGATGTTTTTCTCTACGCAAGTTTTTCCAACATAGAGATCGATTTTATCGGGCCTTGAGCCAACGTAGCCAAAATCGGCATCGGCCATCTCGCCGGGACCATTCACAATACAGCCCATGATCGCAATCTTTACGCCCGGGAGGTGGGCCGTTTTCTCCCGAATGCGTCTGGAGACCTCTTGAAGATCAAACAGCGTCCTCCCGCAGCTAGGGCACGAGATAAAATCGGTTTTAATCATCCTCATGCGGGCGGCTTGCAGCAGATTATACGAGAGTCTGCAGAGAGCCTCAGACGGCAGATTTGAGAGGATACAGACCCCTTCAGCCAGTCGATCGGTAAGACAAGCGCCCATCTCCGCGCCAACATGAATCGGAAGATCCTCCGCTTCACAGTTGTAAGTGAACGCTAAAATGACGGGGATCTCATTGCCCTCCATTTTAAGCCGATCGATAAAGCGGCGCGTCTCATGGACCGGCGAATGGGTGGGTTGGAATAAAATGAATTCAGGTTTGCGCCCGGGTGGAATCTCCTCTCCATGCGACAAGAGGGCATAAGGAGATGAGAGGGGAACCTTTGAGACGGGGATGTGGACCGGAGGAGAATCGGGCGTATCGATCGTGCACTCATTCGGATTCACTTTTAAGATGACCGACCCATTTCGGTGCAATGGAGAGTTGTCGGAGAAGAAGACTTTCCTAGGACTTATCTCCTCGATCGACCGCCCCCTCTCTTCAAAAGGATCGATCCCTCGATTCCTCATCTGATCCGCCCATCTGACAAGCCGCTTGCAAGGATCGATCTCAGCCCACGGATCCTCCGTAAGAGAGACTCTGATCGTATCGCCCAGGCCATCTAAAAGGAGGGCTCCGATTCCAATCGATGACTTAAGGCGCCCATCTTCCCCCTCTCCCGCCTCGGTGACTCCCAAATGGAGCGGATAGTTCCACCCAAGTTTTCTCATTTCAGCCGCAAGGAGCCTATAGGCCTGGATCATCAGGGCGGGATTGCTCGACTTCATCGAAAAAATAAGATCGTGGAAATCATGCTTGCGGCAAACGCGGGCATACTCAAGGGCAGACTCGACCATTCCCCGCGGCGTATCGCCGTAACGGTTCATGATCCGGTCCGAGAGAGATCCGTGATTGGCCCCAATCCGAATCGCTTTTTTTAGCCTTTTGCAAAGCTGAACTAAGGGGGAAAACCCCTCCTCAATTTTTTCCAACTCAAGAGCGTAGAGGCTCTCAGTGTATTCAATCACCTTGAAACTGGCTCGCCGATCGACAAAATTGCCCGGGTTGATCCTCACCTTATCGACAAATTGAGCCACGTGCATCGCAGCCGGCGGGTAGAAGTGGATATCTGCGACGATCGGGATGGTATACCCTTTTACAAGGAGTCCATTTTTGATCGCCTCGCAACTTTCAGCCTCCTTTTTACCCTGCACGGTTACGCGGACGATCTCGCAGCCCGCATCGGCCAAGCGGATGATCTGATCGATGGTTTTGGGGGCATCTCGAGTGTCGGAAGTAGTCATCGATTGGATTCGGATCGGGGCGTCTCCCCCAACCGAGAGGGAACCGACCCTCACCTCGCGGGTCTTCCATCTGACTGTCTGAAAAATGGTTTCGCAGTATTCCATAGATTCATAGATTGTAAAGGAGTAGAGCTTTTCGCTGCGAGATCATTTTTAATTTGAAGATAAGCCTCCGTTTTACCCCATGGATAAGAGACCTCAAGAGTCTTAACAAGAGTAAAACAAGGTTTATTCAAAGGCTCGCTAATCGAGATCAGCTTGGCCCCAAGAGGCAACAATTCCATCGGGATCGACTCGATCTCCTCATCGCTCATGCACGTGCCGCACAAAAAGACGACAGTAGGCCACGAAAAATCGGCCTCTTGCATACAAATATTTTTAAACTCAACCCTATTTAAAAAAAGCCCCCTTACAATCCAAGCGGCCCTTGAAACAAAGGTGGGAATCCACTCAACTCCCCTCACCTGACAGCCAATAAACTGGGAGAGCCAAAAACATCCCCTCCCCCTCCCCGATCCCAATTCCAACCATCGATCGTCAGCTCCGATGCCAAAAGCCGAGACGATCCCCTCCAAAGTTGTCAAAGGGGTCTCTCCATAAGCATAGACCACCTCAGCCCCACGCCTCTCAAGGAATTTCCTGCAGATTCGATAGGGATTCGAAAACAAATAAAGGAGATGAAGAGAAGAGTCAACTAGAGCAAATCGCCAATTTTTATAATAGCGCTTAAAAACTCGGGCCTGCTCTTTAAATAGATAGAACTTGATTCGGATCATTTGTGGCTTTCCAAAAATGGAAAGCGACAGTCTAAATGGCTGTCACCATTTCAATCAAGAGACGTATTTGCCATTGGACTAGGGAGTGTCTGGGGAGAAAGCGAAAATAGTAATCGGAAGAGATAGCCTTCGATCAAATATGGTAATCTTATAGGTTGATACTTCAACCGCATCTTGATTTTGTATGTCTACGAGAGAGATGTTGGGCAACTTTTTGTCAGAAGAAGAGAGCGGCGGAAAATCTGCAAAATTAAACCTCTCTTCTACAAGATCGTTCAAGAGCTGATCGTCCGTTCTTTGCCTAAAGCATCGGTGATAACATACATTTGTTTTCGAATCGACACACAAAGAGATGATGCCTCTTGTGTCTCCCAACTGAACAGGAAGGCTGTAGAGATCGTTTTTTTCCCACTTTGTTTTGATTCCATATTTTTTCCACAAAGAATCTACGACGGGACTAAATCCATGAATAACAACCATTTTTCTAAAGTTGGTGTGATCCACGTATTCAGGAAAAATCAAAGGATCGATGGAACCATATGGATCGCAAGTAAACCAGCGGGCCACTCTTGGATGATAGGTAAAAAATAGATCTTCTTTTGGAAAAACAGCCACCGCTTCGGTTTTAAGTTTTTCTTTAGGTTTTGTTTCTACAGGCCTGGCTGGTTCATTATCTATTGGAGACGGGACTCGATCAACCGTTGTTTGATCGGTAGATGAACTCGATGGGGGTTTAGGGATAGGTTTTCTTTTCTCTATCATCCTTTGAATATATTCGAGCGGCAATGTTGTATCTAATTCAACCTCTTGAGATAGGGTCGGTTTCAAAAACTGATTGGATTGAAGGGCACTTAAGTCGGGATATTGTTTATCTTTCAAACCTTTAAGAAGGGCATATATGTGTTCGTACAACTCTCTCCGCAAACGGACTGCATCATCAGAATAATAGGCGTTCACCCAAAATGATAAGATAGAGCAAAAACTCTCATCGAAATCTTCGCCTCCTACACCCTGATCCATACAACTGAGAGATTCAAAGAACTGTTGAATGAAAGGGGAAATCTTGGTTAAAACCTTGGGGCAAATCTCTAGATCAACTTCTCTTAAAAAAGGTGGAGTTTGATCCCAGGCTCTCTCATTTCCTACCCCATGATCGATCAATCGTTGTAAAAAAGGATTTGGCACCCGCTTATTCTTTTTATAGAATGAGATCATTAGATCAACCAAATCATGATGTCTGATTAAAAAAATATTAAATCGTCCATTGCTTGCCGTGAGCCCAAGTAATTTAGATTGAGCCTTACAAAAGCTTACAGTATCTTGAGGAAAAGTTAGGGCCGCTTGCTCCAGACTATCGTGCAAAACCAATATTTTTTTAGCTTTTTCAACATTGAAATTCTCATCGTCTCGCAATTCTTCAAATTTTATATCATGAATAAATCTTTCAGATGAGATAAACAAAGCAATCTCATCAATAGAATCGTTGGAGAGTAAGAGCGTTTCCATCTCTCCTTCGTATGATTTGCATTCGCGAAAATAATGAACTCTTTTTTTTCCTAAATCAAAAAAATCAGCTTCAAATTGCAACCAACTTAATATCGTTTGGTATGTTTTTTTCAATCTTGGAGACTCTACTGGAAGAGCCAATTCCTTAACTGCATGGACTGGACCGTTTCTAAGAAAACTTAATTTTGTTAAATTACACCTTTTGCTTACCTTTTCATCACGAGCGGCTCTTCCAGCTCCAGGAGTCGATTCTTTTTGAGAGTTTATTTCTTTGAATAAATCTCGTAAAAAACCCTTAAAAGTCTCTTCCTCTGATTTCTTGATCTTATAAATATTCCGATCTATTAACGTAGATATATTTGAAGAGAGACGGGTTAGCTCACTGAGATTTTTGTTTTTACTACTTTGAAGTGTCCATATGAATATAGAAGAAACCGAAGGCGGATTATGGAAGCGTGAATTCGCAACAACACGATCCATAAGCGGCGATTTATCCTGTTTTCTAATGCATGTTTCTAAACAATCGTTTAAGCCTTGAAGATCTTCGAAATAGGCTAGTGTAGAAGCAGTACTTTTTTCAAACTGAACTGACATAACAACATCTTTTTTTTCACATAATTATAACACATTTAATAATATAAAAATATTTTAAATAATTTTTTTACAAAAAAGCTACCAATTTATATAAGAACCTGGATCTAAAGGGGGTCTCTATCTAGTGATTCTTAACAAAAAGTCTTAAGGAAATTTGACGGTAACTTTACCAATACTTGACCTAATTCAATCTTTAATTTAATATACCACCTCTTAAATTTATTTTAAGTTTGGAGGCTTATGTTACCAGTCGCTCAAGGAGCTGGATTTATCAAATCATGGACTGTACCCCAGTTCAACCGCCGCATCGATGCATTTGCCGTTGGAGAGGAGATCAGATTTCAAGTCGTAGAGCAATCTACAAAAAAAATTTGGTCTAACATCCCCTCTCCCAACCCCCAATTGAAACCAAACAACTCTTTGCAATCACGCATAACTTGGTTACAGTCGCTTAAAGACGCCTCCTTGGCAGTTTCCGATGAGGAATTTGGATCCTATCCATATGCGGTTGAATTCAAGTCTCCCAAAAAACCCCAATATGAACATTTCTGCCCAGGACTTGACCTTCAGACGGCTCCGGAAAGCGAGATTATAAAATTTGTAATCAAAAACATTCCCCCCGAAACCTATAGCGAAGGAGGAACCTCAAGAATTAAAGTTCAAAGAGAGCTGATGATAAATTTCCGAGATGAAACATTCCCCTGCGTAGAGATCTCTTTAGATAGAACCGCTGTCTTCAAAGGATTCAAAGTCTTTATAACTTTTTTCGAAGGGGTGTTTCGAGACAAAAAAACGATAATAGACAAATACAACTTTCCCATAAATGAGGCGGAAATTAAAGAATTGCTTTTGCAAGACAGTTCTCTCGTTGGGGAATCACACGACAAAATTACAAAAAGAAATGAGTGTAGAGAAACAATTAGAGTTGCATTTGAGCGATGTTCGCACATAAAACTTTACATTTCTTACGATCGTGAACATGGGAGAATCGTTCTGAATGAGTGCACGAGCGTTATCCTCTCCGCATCTTACGGGAGAGCCACTCAAGAAGTTGCCAAAACCATCGCAACCTTTATTCCAGCAGTAGTCGAGATCGCAAAAGTTACAAGAAAATAGGGAAAAGTATGACATTATCTAAATATGGGGATCATTCAACCTCTCCCCCATTTACTATTCATGATGGTTCGCCAAGTACACAAGAGCTGATTCGCTCTTGGGACGCAGGACGCTGGGAAGTAAATCTATTTCAAACAGGAGACGAGACGCTCTCTTGCAGCGTAACTGAACTTGTAAGCGGAAAAATTTGGAAGGACATCATGATTTCCAATTCCGAATTTCATCATCCATCACTTTTAGCTCAGCGGATATCGTGGGCGCGGTCGCAACACACAGCATCAGTTATATTAGAAAATGATCAACCCGCAAGCGTCCTATTTAAAAACACCTTCTCACTTCAAAGAAAGGAGACATCTGCACCTTCAGGATTATTAGGCATGTTGGAAAAAACTCTTAAATCAGATCCAAACATGAACTCTCTTGCAAAAGAAGCTGTAGATTGCATCCGGGGTATTCAAGAACTCCGAACAGATCCATTTATTGTTGCAGGCCCTCATGGACCCGAAGAGTATGAACCTGACCAATGCACGGTTAGCGATTTGATGGGTGAAGCCGCGAAAATGAAATCCCAAGTCATAGATGGAAAGCGGATAGACTTATGTTATTGTGGATTTGGTGGCAGCATCAGAAGATATCGAAACGGAATAGCCTATGCATCCGTATATTTAGAAAAATATAAAGATCAGGCTGAAGCTGATTATAAGTTGCTTTTGAATCGGTTCCCCAATCTTCACCCAGGAAGAGAACCTAATTATTCTAAATGTGTCTCTCCGGGGTGGGGACGTAACCTCCCCTCGCTAAAGGAGAGACGCGAGCTCCAAAACAAAGCAATGGACGAGGCGGTCATTAAATTACAACAAAAGGCAAAAGAATGGGGTTTTGAATGTGTTCGGAGACCCTCTTTTGATGAGCTAAAAGGAATAGATTTAGATCTTTTAGCTTTGTTCGACGGGATCCATTTTATTTATCGGCGTATTGGAGAATCGCAACAGACGGCATCCGACGTTCCAGCATCTGGTCTTGCAGACGCTGACAATATCACTTCGATGATTATAGAAGAGGCGGCTAAAGCTCCCCCAGAAGAATCTTATGTTCAAATGGCTAAAAATGGAATATCAAGTTTTTTTCATTCATTGGGCGCCAAGCAATAAAGTTTTATGACTTTATTGCAAGAGGACTATCTTTTCTCTGCTCTTACTGCAGAGAAAAGGGGTGGCTGCCCAAAGGGTCCTCACAAAAATACTAGTTGGAGGTTATCATGGTTACAAAAACTGTTGCGAGTTCAAACGACACCAGTCAATGGGTCGCAAATCCATCAACTGAGGGTGCTAGAGTCATTGTTGGAGATTCTCGAGTCCGTGAGTTTGCCAATAAAATTCCCACGCTCGCATCTTCTATCTCTCCAAGAATCGATCGCTCACGTCTCTCATCAAATATCAAAGAGATGGATGATGGAACGGAAGAACATACATCCGTTCATATTTCCGTAGGGACGAATCATGGATTCACTGTAAGAAAAGTGGTCGGGATGAGATCTTCTGATCCTTCCAAGCCGTTTATAGTAAAAAACACTACTGAAAAAAGATATTCTCGAGATGAGAAATTAACTCTACAGACTGATGCGCAGATTCCTCTATATCAGGAAAATGACTCTCATGAACCTGTCTATTTTGGCGACAATTTACCCGATTTGACCACGCCCCGCTACTTTACACCGGAAGAAGCAGAGATCCATAACACCTCTTTGGGCAGGGTTGGCAACCCTTTTGAATCCCTCTCGATGTTTGCGTGTAATATTGAAAGGGAACCAAATCGAGATGATAACACCTGCCGAGATCAAATCTACGAAAGCAGCAGTAGCAATTTTCAAGATCAAGATAGGATCTCACGGGAAATGAGGCAAGCAGAGAGAAGAGACCTACAGGCTAGAAGAGAGGAAGCAACCATAGTAGACATTCTAGAACATTTCTTCAATGGAGATCGAGGAACTGCTGTAAGAGAGGCTTTTTCTTCGAATCAAGTAAGAGAAGTAGTGTGTGATATATTATCCGCTGTAGGAAAAATAGACCCCCCATAAGAGGACTAAATGGCTGATTTCATTGAAATGTTAGTGAATAAGTTATCACAAATTTTGCTGGGTTCAATTGCTATTGAATACGGAATAAGTTTGTGGCAGGAGAGGAAATTTTCCAAAAAAAAACTGATGGCTCTTATCCTAATCTTCTATGGAGTCCGAGAAATTCTGTTTTTTTTAAAATACCGGTAATCATTTAGGTCATCGATTGGGTTGTCTAGAAGAGCGAAAAGTGCACCTTCTATAAGCCCCAATCGATCAAAAGTGATTGATCGTCTTACCAGTTTATATAACAACCTGGTTCCAGCGGGATAAAACTACTAGGAGAGAGCCCTTTTTCTTGAAGGGCTAAAAAGAGGTCATAAGGGGGTCTATCTAAGGGCTCATCAGAAAGACAAAATGTTTTCCAATGCATCCCGATACTCAAGCGTGATTTTACATCGGCATGGATCTCCACGCTATCGTAGGGGCTGCAGTGGACGGGGCTCATGAAGCTTCTGGGAGAGTAGGTGCCGATGGGGATGAGGCTTAAGTCCATGTGGGGCCACTTTGCGCCGATCTCTTTAAAACCGATCGGATTGTACCCGGTGTCTCCTGTAAAGTAGAAACGCTTTCCCGATCTTTTGGATTCATAAACATAGCCATTCCAATGGGTCTTATTTTGATCCCAAAGGGATCTTCCGGAAAAATGTTGCGCAGGAACCGCTGTGATGCTCGAGAGGGAGTCCTCATGCTTTTGCCACCAGGAGAGCTCAATCACTTGATCGATCCCCCTTTTTTTAAACCAGGGTTGGAGCTTAGAGGGGACGATCCAAAGAATTTGGGGGTGGAGACGATGGAGCGCCATAACTGTCGGCTCATCGAGGTGATCATAGTGGTTATTACTCATAAGGACGATATCGATTGCAGGGAGATCGGCCAAGAGGATCGGCACATCATGCAGTCTTTTCAACCCCTTGAAACGGATGGGAGAACAATAATCGCTCCAGATCGGATCGGTCAAAATAGTGATCGAATCGATCTCCAATAAAAAGGTACAATGTCCCATCCATACAGCCCAAGGGTGCCTCTTATCGAATAAAGGGCCTTGATAAGGATAGATAAAATCCTGAGGCGGCGGCTCAATAGAGTCTTTATATCTGCCGGTTTTCCAACGGATGAGTTCCCAAACATTTCTTTTGGAGTCGACGGTATGCGGATTGACAAATCGATTACGTTTCATACCCTTCCCATATCTAATAAAAAGGATTTATCTCAATAGGTAGATATAACACCCTTACTATCAGTGGGTTGGATTTTTAAGGCCATTTCTGATATATTCTTTTTAAATAAAACAAGCCTTAAAAGTTAGAATTTCATTAAAAATCGACAGAAATCCTTTTATTAGGTTACGGTCACGTTAAGGCAAGACGATCTAAAAATTTATGACTCACCCAAATTCACTTACCCGCTACCCTGAAGGGAGTATTCGGGAGTTGTGGTCTATTTCCATGCCGTTGATGATTTCAACGCTCGCATCCCTTTTCATGATCTTCACAGATCGGATTTTCCTGGCCCACTATTCTCTGGCTGCGTTGAATGCCTCTGTAAACGCAGGAACTCTCGCCTGGGCCCTGATGATCGGCGTCGGGATGATCACCGCCATGTCGGAGATTTTTGTAGCTCAATACAATGGGGCAAAACAGTATAGCAGGCTAGGGATACCGGTCTGGCAAATGATCTGGTTCTCCTTCTTCTCGCTTGCTTTTTTTATCCCCGTGGCTATTTGGGGCGCTCCGCTCATTTTCCAAGGGAGCCTCTATGCGGAGATGGAGATTGAATTTTTTAGATGGCTGATGTTTTTTGGCCCCAGTTATGCCCTCATGACCACCTTTTCCGGATTCTTCATTGGCCGGGGCAAAACAAAAATGCTCGTTTGGCTCGCAGTAGGTGCCAACATGATCAATATCGGACTCGACAGAGCCCTGATCTTTGGGATACCCGGTCTCATTCCTGAGATGGGGGTTCGAGGGGCCGCAATTGCAACCTGCTTTGGGTACATGTTCGAAGCGAGCATGCTGGCCATTTTATTTTTAAGCAAAGAGAACCGACAGCTCTACGGTGCGGGCTCCTATAAAATCGACTGGGCCGAGATGAAAAAATGCCTAAAAGTAGGCTTTCCACAAGGGATCTTCTGCTGTTTAGAGGTCTTTGGATGGGCCGTATTCTACTGGCTCATGACAGCCCTGGGCGAGATGCACATCACCATATCGAGCATTTGCCAGAGCTTTACCATCCTCCTCTCCTTCTTTTGCGATGGGTTGAGCCGCGGAGCTGCAGCCGTTGCAGGGAATCTTATCGGCGCGAAAAGACGGCAGTTCGTCACAAAAGTTTTAAAATCGGGCGTCGTTCTCTTAATTATTTTCAATTGCGTAGTCGGGATCTTTTTGGTTCTAGATCCAGATGACACCGTCCGATTCCTCTTTTTAGAAGAGGGGTCAAAAGTGCAGGTGGATCCCCTTTTTCAAGGCGCGCTGAGAATCTGTTTGGTATTTGCCTTCTTGTATCTTTTCTTCGAAGGGATTCGATGGCTCCTCTCAGGCCTTCTCATCGCAGCCGGCGATACGATGTTTCTATTGATTGCAGGCTCTCTTTCCGTTTGGTTCTTCCTTTTAGGCCCTGTCTACTTAATCGTTGTTCGTCAAAATCTATCGGTCGAATATGCCTGGGCGATGGCCGCCATTTACAGCGCTCTCCTCCTCTCGCTCTACTGGTTCCGTTTTAAACGGGGAACATGGCAAAAAATCGATCTCATTGTTGATGAGAATATAGAAGTAAATACGATTCCTCTAAATCCTTCTGACGTTGCTCTGGATCGGGCTGAATAACAGGGGCATCATCATCGCAAAAATAGGGCCCGATATGGGCATTGTAGTGCCCTTTGTTTAAGCTACCGCCCCGATGAACCGCAAAAGAATCGAGATAATAGGTCTTATAGCCCCCCTGGACCGGAATTTGAATTTCATTTTCGACAGAGACCGGTGAATTGTTTTTGAAAATTCGCCCCCCCTTCTTTTTAAATCGATGAATTTGAATCCAAATTTTTTCAGGAGTTTGACTGTATTCAAACCGTCTTTCCTGAATTGGATAGAGGTGAGTCTGCCCATCGATCCCCTCCAATTCAACTTTTCCACTTTTAGAGAGATCCGATTCTTTAAAGTAATTTAAAATCATTTGGCTCAGATGTTTGCCCTCATTGGAGGAACCTAAAGAGAGTCTGATGAGTCCATGGTCGTTAACCTCTTTCACTCTAGTCGATCCGCCAGAAATCGGGGGGAGCCCCTCGGGCACTGAATACTCGGTGATCTCTAGCCTTTTCACAAGACACTCCGGAGGACAATTTGGGTGATTTAAGATCGTCTCCAATCCGGCCGTTAAATCTTCTTGCCTCTCCGAGGAGTGGGAAATTTCATTTAAAGGCCCCGAAGAGGCCAGAGCTCTCCGGACGAGTCGAGTGCTCATGGAGACGTTTGGATCCCCTTTCATGATCGCCTCATCGTAGCTCCTCACAAATATACCCAAAGGAACCAACTTCAAAAGCGGTCGATCCTCAGTAGGATTTCTCAACCAATTCCAAATCCTCTCATCTCTCCGGACCATTTGTAAAAGAGTATTGAGCCAACAATTCATCGTCATACCTCGATGGATTCCACGAGGAGGTGCATCGGGTGGGATCGGAGATTGAACCGAATAGTCCCATTCATAGGAAGCCAAGGCGGTAGGTTTTACAACCCCTAAAAATGATTCAACCTTAGCTTTCGGCTCCTTAAAATGGGGAAGGTAGAGAAACATCGAAAGGAAGGTTGTCCCGATGACAACAATTGGGACGATCACAACATTTAGGACCAATGGGAAAAGCAAAAGAGGGAGAAGTCCCGCCGCAAAAATAAGCAAAATCCGTATTGCAACTTGTGCAATCAGAAGAACTTTTTTGTTATAAGGATCGGAGCCGTATGGTTTTGACTCGAGAGGAGTGGCTGAGCTTATGTTTTGAATCATACCCTTTTTAAGATTTCAAAGTGATTGGAACTGAATCTGTAAGCTCAGGATCACCAAAAAACTGAATGGGACCGGGTGAGCTATACAAATCTTCTAACTCCCAAGATTTTCTTGAGTTCAAAAATTTTATAAAAGGTCCCTGATTGATGTCCACCAAAGCTTTTCGAATCACCGGCTTTTCTCTCCCTTTGCGCACCTCAAAATGGATGAGATCGACAATGGGAACCGCTTTGAGTTGCCACTTCTCAACAGGTTGGTGTAAATTTTGAATGGAGGCGACAGTGCCTGTAAGACCGTCTCGAATTGAAAGGGCCGAAAGAATCCCTAAAGAGCGCCCATATTTCGCATCGAAATTTGTAGGAAAACAAGCTCTCCCCTCGTAGCCAAAAAAATGGCCGACCGCATTGAAAGATAACTCCTTTTTCACTTTTTCGATCAAAATAAGGTCCGTTTCAATCAATGAGACTTGGACATTCCCATGAGGATCTCTCTCTAAAGTGAGCTGTTTTTGAACCTTTTCGGGAAGCTCTTCAAATACCCTCCTCGACTCTTTTGATAAAGAGGAGAGGCTCTCCCCTTTTGCCAGAATCTGATTGAGCTCATCGATCAGCGTCTTGATTTCGGGGATGAACTCAATTAATCCTTCAGGAACTAATATCATCCCATAATCCTTTCCTGCCTGTCTACGCCTGATGACCAGATCCTTGATCTTCCCAACAATTTGATCCATTGTCCACCCCTCCTCCCCAATCAGGGCCAAATTAGGCCTTGTCTGCAGAGCGCACTCCAACGTGATGTGGGATGCCGATCTCCCCATCAACTTGATGAAATGGTAGTACTTTTTCGACGATAAAACATCTTTTCCAATATTGCCGATCAGCTCAGAGTAAGTTTTGCAGGCGCTATCGAATCCAAAGGAGATCTCAATCTCTTTGCTCCTCAAATCCCCATCGATTGTCTTAGGAACTCCAGTAACTCGCGTTTTAGACCCTTTTTCCAAAAAGTATTCGGCAAGAAGCGCTGCGTTCGTATTGGAGTCATCCCCGCCAATCACAACCAACCCATCCAAATCTCTTGTATTTTCCAAAGCCCTCTCAAACGACTCGGGCAGTTCAATTTTATCCCTCCCCGAACCGATCAATTCAAATCCCCCCTGATTGCGATAGGGTTCAATCTCTTTTGCCCCGAGGATCTTCCGTCTATTTTCCAAAATACCTAAAGGTCCGCCAAGAAAGCCGATCAATTCAGATTCAGGATGAATTTCTTTGAGCGCATCAAAAAGACCTGCAATCACATTGTGTCCCCCGGCCGCCTGACCGCCAGAGAAAATGACCCCCACTCTAAGCGGCCCACTTTTCAAAGCCTCTCCCCTCACAAGTTCAAAAGGGGCGAGCCCCTGCGTCTTGGGAAAAAGTTTCAAAACCTGAGGCTTGAGCCTCTTATCAACGCTCATTGGCACCATCATCGCAACAGAGAGATCCCGAAGAATAGGAGGCACCGGCGGCAGGTATTTCAACCGCAATTTCTGCAACAAACTCCGATCCATAAATCCCCCAGTTTCCAAGACACTAATAAAATCATATAATGAACTTTATTGAAAAGCACCCCATTTCATATCTCTCCGTTCTCTCTAGTCTCTGCCGCCCGCCGAGCGGCGGAGACTAGAGAGAACGGAGAGATATGAAAATGTTTCTTAAAATTTTGTGTTGAAGAAATTTCATATATCAACCAAAATCTCTATTTTTCGTAAAAGTATACAGGCTGATAAATGGACTCAAATTCATTTCTAAACAATCCTTGGTTATTGGAATGTCTTAAGGTATTCATTTTTGTTGGAGGCTTTGTTTTTTCAACAAGCTTTTTAATACCTCAAGGAATTCGAGCGCTTTTCGAATGGAATCAAACAAAGGTCTATAAAAAGTTAGTAACAGGAATAAACTTTACTCTTGGAGGTCTTTTTATTCTATTGTACTTTCTTGCAACTTTTATCGCATCACATGTTCTATCTTTTTTTGGGATATAATATAATTATGAAAATCCTATTCATCATATTTATATTTCTCCCATTTTTAATAAAAGCTGAACCTACAGAAGAAGTCAGACAAAAATATGCCAAGCAAATGTATCAAGCTTTTGAGTTGCAATCGATTGGCAAATCCACTTTGGCGTTTTATACTTTCAGGGACGCATATCAGTATGCATTAGCAAACGGTGAATCAGCACAAAAACTAATCCCTTTTGACACCCTTTTCACTTGGTATCGTAAATATGGTTACAGCTCAGGAGTTGCAGTATCTCCTTCTGGTTGTACAGACGAATTTAGGTCAGCACAAAGCTATGAGAAAAAACCATACAGTTCTAGTTTCACACCCCAACAAGAAAAGTTAACGAGAGATTTTCTTTTCGGAGTCGGTCAAGTTATAAGCGGTGTATTCTCGATTGTAATCAATCCACCTCTTTTAGGAAGATTTGGCGTGCCTTTGGTTATATCTGGGATGAAATATATCTATGATTCAGTCAGCTCCATGATAAAGGACTTCCGAGAAAAAACCTCGAGATTGAAGGAACTGGAGATATTCCAAAAAAATGCAGCAGCAGCAGCAGAAAAAAATTGAATGAGAACAATTATGACCTTGAAAATGTTTTACGTTTGCTTTTTCTTATATTTACCTTTGTTTGCCACAAGTTTCAGTTTTGGGGAATCTATTGAGATATGCAATCAAAACGAATTTACTGATGTCATTTTAGAAAATCAGAATTATTGCCTTAATAAGGTTATCAACAACAAAGCTTATCTTAAAGTAAAAAATATTTATCCCACAAACGAAGGTATTTTTTTAAGGATCAGCAAATTTCACCTTGTAAAGCTGGAATCAGTCCTTTCTGATAACGAAGGGAGTTATGTCTATCTAGAGTAGGATTATTCAAGCCTATTTAAGCTCCAACTTTGTGAACCCACTCACAAAATAGAGAGATCCCGAAGGATAGGTGGCACCGGCGGCAGATAGTTCAACAGCAATTTCTGCAATAAACTCCGTTCCATGAATCCGCCAAGTTCAAAGACACTTTCAGTTATAGGAAATGGGGAGTCCAGAAGGCTCTCGCTCTCTGAACTCCCTATTTCCTATTCGTTGATAAAAAAAATCGTGCTTTCTAAAAAAAAAATCCTTGATTATACTTTATCCTCTAATTTGTTGAGGGCGGATGAATCGTGAGGAAATTTACGAGAAGGGGCGTAGGTATGCTGAAGGGAAGGGGTTCATCCAGTCTTATGAAAACGCCTTTCTCTGTTTAAAAACCGCGGCCGATTTGGGCCACCCAAAAGCCCAGTATAATACAGGAATTTTACTCCACCGAGGACTCGGCACTGAAATATCTCACAAAGAGGCGTTTCACTATTTTAAATTAGCCTCCTCTCAAAACCATCCCCGGGCCCACTACATTCTTGGATGTTACTACGCATTTGGCTACATCTTTGCCCCTCAAAAAGAGGAGGCGGTCCGCTTTTTCCAACTAGCCGCTGACATGGGAATAGAGGATGCCCAATACGATCTAGGCGTCCTCTATCTTCAGGGAGATGGCGTTAAAAAATCGGAAGAGGACGCAGTCCGCTATTTCACCCTGGCCGCAAACCAGGGCCTCGCAACAGCCCAATATAATCTCGCGATCTGCTACTTGCAAGGGATGGGGGTCTTTAAATCCGAAAACCAAGCGATCCACTATCTCAACCTAGCAGCCAACCTAGGCGACCCAAAAGCCATTGAGCTTTTGGACCGAATGACAAACATGGCTTTTGGAAAATGATCGAAAGCTATACCCAACTTGTGGGTTTTACTAGATTCTGTTATAGACATTGTTGCTTTCTGATTTAAAGAGATTTATGAAAACGATTTGTGTGATTCCTGCCCGTTTTAATAGTAGTCGGTTTCCTGGGAAGCTTTTGGTGAGCGTTCGGGGGAAAACGATCTTGCAGCGGACCTTTGAGAGGGCGGCGGGGTGCAAGGCGATTGATGGCCTTTTTGTCGCAACCGATGATGAGAAAATCGCTGAGCATATAAAGGGGTTCGGAGGCGAGGTCATTTGGACGTCGCCTAGCTGCATCAATGGGACCGAGCGAATTGTGGAGGCTTTAAAGGTGAGGCCCGAGCTCCAAAAGGCCGAAATCGTTGTGAATGTACAGGGGGACCACCCCATGACATCCCCTGAGGCCATCGGAATGGCTGTTCATCTTTTAAAGAGAGATCCGAAAGCCCAGATGTCAACGCTCGCGACCCCGCTTGTCGATTTGGAGGATTTCCAATCTCCCCATGTTGTAAAGTGTGTTTTTGACCAAGATGGCAATGCCCTCTATTTCAGTAGATCCCCCATCCCCTACTCGGCGAAAGGGGTGCCGAAAGGGGCCTATCACCACGTGGGACTCTATGCCTATCGGACGAGTTTTCTCCTCTCATCTTTAGACTACCCAACGACGCCGCTACAGGGGCAAGAGGATTTGGAACAGCTCAAGGTCCTCGAGAGGGGCTATCGGATCAAAGTCGGAGTGATTTCTGAAGTTCCAATCGGCGTGGATACGCCCGGGGATTTGGTGAAGTTGGAAAAATGCCTGCATTTGATAAATAAGGACTCTTTTTAGTACAATATCAAGCTATGCCAACAAAATATATTTTCATTACAGGCGGAGTCGTTTCATCTTTGGGGAAAGGGCTCACCGCTGCCTCCATCGGATACCTTTTGGAGTGCCGAGGGATCAAGATTGCTATGCTCAAGCTCGATCCTTACTTAAATGTCGATCCGGGTACAATGAACCCTTTCCAGCACGGCGAGGTTTACGTCACAGATGACGGAGCTGAGACGGATCTCGACCTTGGACACTATTACCGCTACACCCACTCTCCTCTTACCCGCGCGTCGAACGCTACATCCGGACAGATTTACGATACGGTCATCAAAAAAGAGAGAAAAGGGGACTATCTAGGCAAAACCGTTCAGGTCATTCCCCACGTCACCGATGAGATCAAAGCCCGAATTTTAGCCTGCTCCTCACAAGAAAAAGAGATCGAGGTCGTTTTGGTTGAAATTGGGGGGACCGTCGGAGATATCGAGTCACTCCCGTTCCTCGAGGCGATCCGGCAATTCCGTTATGAGAGGCCCGCCGACTGCATCAATATCCATTTAACTTATGTCCCCTACTTAAAAGCGGCAGGCGAGGTGAAGACCAAGCCGACTCAACACTCTGTTCAAGCCCTAAGAGAGATCGGGATCGTCCCCGATATGATCCTTTGTCGATGTGAACATGCGCTGAGCGAAGAACTGAAAGCTAAAATCTCCCTCTTTTGCAATGTTCGGATCGAAGCTGTGATCGATGAGAAAGATGTGGAGCATAGCATCTACGAAGTTCCCCTCGATCTCCATAGACAGGGGCTCGATACAATGGTCTGCAAAATGTTAGGCCTTAAAGGGGCCCCCGCCGATTTGACCCGTTGGGAAAAGATGCTCCACTCGGTCCTCCAGCCAAAAGGGAAAATCACCATCGGCATAGTTGGAAAATACATGGATCATCAAGACGCCTACAAGTCGGTTTTTGAAGCCCTCCATCACGGAGCGATCGCTGCCGGCGTCGAGCTAGAGATCCGCCGTTTTGAATCGGATCGGATCGTCGAGAACGGCTCGGTCGAAGCTGCAATCGGCGGTTGCGAAGGGTATGTTGTCCCCGGAGGATTTGGGGAGAGAGGCTGGGAAGGGAAGGTCTTGACCGCAAAGTATTGTCGGACAAAAGGGATCCCCTATTTCGGGCTTTGCCTCGGAATGCAGGTGATGATTGTTGAATTTGCAAGAAATGTGCTCGGGTTAAAGAGAGCCCATTCGACTGAAGTCGACATCAACACACCTGATCCTGTCATCTCGATGCTCACAGAACAAAAACAGATCCAAAATTTGGGCGGCACTATGCGCCTTGGCGCTTATCCTTGCGAGCTGAAAAGCGGCTCCCTTGCCTACAAGGCCTATGGAAAAAAACTGATTTGGGAAAGGCATCGCCATCGCTACGAGTTTAACAATGAATATAAGAGCGCCTTTGAAGAGAAGGGGATGCTCTTTTCAGGCTCGCTCGAAAGGGGAACTCTTTGCGAAATCTCAGAGGTCGCAGGCCACCCGTGGATGCTCGGCGTCCAATTCCACCCTGAATTCAAGTCGAAACCGTTAGAGCCCCACCCCCTCTTTCGCGACTTCATCCAAACAATCCTCCTCCATAAAAAAACGGTGCAACGGGAGGCTGTCGAGCTTTGTGAAAACTCCCATAAAATCAACTAGAATTGCAGCCATCGACTATGGCTTAAAACGGATCGGGATCGCTGTGTCCGATGCGAGTGGGAAGTTAGCCTTCCCCCTTGCTAAAGTCGAAGGGGGACGTAAAGCGGTCGCAAATGTTGTAAAAGCCCTCGAAACTAAAAAATCTGAACTGGCAAAAATCATTGTGGGCCACCCTCTCCTCATGAACGGTCAAGAGGGGGAGATGGCGATCTCTTCGAGAAAATTTGCAGAAGAATTGGAAAAAGCGATCGGACTCCCTGTCCTCCTTTTAGATGAGAGGCTATCGAGCGCTCAGGCTGATAAAAATTTACGAGAACTCTCATTGAATAGAAAAGAGCGGAGTGCGAAAATCGACACAGCCGCGGCAACGCTTTTATTACAAAGTTATTTGGACAGTCAATAGCGGAGAAGAGAGTCATGCACCATCCTCTTGAGGAATCGGGAAAATCAACGCGCAATATCGATCCATGCATCTTAGTTATTTTCGGAGCCACGGGTGATTTAACCGGACGCAAATTAGGCCCCGCCCTCTACAACCTGGGACGGGATGGGATGCTCCCCCCCAATTTTGCCTGCGTTGGATTTGCGAGGAGAGAAAAGAGCCATGAACAATTCCGAACAGAACTAAAATCGGACATATCCACCTACTCAAGAATCAAACCGATCGATGAAAAAGTTTGGGACAATTTCCAAGAGCAATTTTTCTACCATCAGTCTGAATTTGACGATGATAAAGGCTACGAGAGCCTCTCTTTTTTCTTAAAGCAATTAGATGCCCGATTTGCGACTCGTGGAAATCGGGTCTTTTATCTCTCGGTTCAACCCAAGTTTTTCCCTATCATCATCGAAAAATTAAAGCAGCATGGACTCATCTACGATGCCCACCAGGTCACTGACCGCTGGTCAAGGGTCATCATCGAAAAACCATTTGGCCACGATTTTCAATCGGCAGAAAAACTTCAGACCGAAATTTCTAAGAATCTCGATGAAAGTCAAATCTACCGCATCGATCACTACCTCGGCAAAGAGACCGTCCAAAACCTCTTGGTCTTTCGATTTGCCAACTCGATCTTTGAATCGCTTTGGAACTATAAACACATCGATCACATTCAGATCACAGTCGCAGAGGACATCGGGATCGGAACCAGGGGCCACTTCTTTGAAGAGGAGGGGTTATTGCGCGATATCGTTCAAAACCACATGATGCAGCTCCTCTCCCTCGTTGCAATGGAGCCCCCCGTAAACTTAAGTGCAACAGCGATCCGCGATGAGAAGGTCAAAGTTCTCCAATCGATCCGTCTTTTAAAAGCTGATGATTTTGAAAAATCGGTCGTCCGGGGCCAATACGGGCCCGGATTCATCAATGGCGAAAAAGTGATCGGATACCGTCAGGAAAAAGATGTCGCCCCCGCATCGAATATCGAAACTTATACCGCTCTTAGACTCTATGTCGATAATTGGCGCTGGGCCGGCGTCCCCTTCTATCTTCGAGGGGGGAAAAGGCTCCCTAAACGGGGGACCGAAATCGCGATCACTTTCAAAGATGCGCCGGGCGTCCTTTTCCAACAGCTAGGTCAAAAAAATCAGGCAAATGTCCTTGCGATGAGGATCCAACCCGATGAGGGGATCTCCATGAAGATCAACTGCAAAGTTCCCGGACCTAGCAGTCCTATCCAGCCGGTTAAGATGGATTTTCGCTACGGCTCCTACTTTGGCCAGACGCCCCCCGAGGCCTATGAGCGGCTCATCTGGGATTGCATCATGGGAGACAGCACCCTCTTTGCCAGATCGGACGAGGTGGCCCAATCTTGGAAAATTCTTACCCCGATTCTCGACTACTGGAACCAACACAAAGAAAAAACCTTCCCGAACTATGCCTCCGGAAGCTGGGGACCCAAATGTGCAGATGAGATGATGGAAAAAGATGGCAGAGCCTGGAGAATCCTATGACTATCCAGCAGATTGTCAATCCGGCAGACATCGAAAAACAGCTCCAAAAAATTTGGGAGGAGCTGGTTAAAGAAAACAAGATGAGAGCCTGCCTATTCAATCTGATCGTCTTCAATCACCTATCGAGCCGAACCGACTACATCCGAAGCATCGTCCAAAAAGTGATCGAAAAGTTCCCCTGCCGAATTCTTTTCGTCTCGTTTGATCCCGATACCGATCAAAATTATTTAAAAACCGCCGTCTCAGTCGTAGCACCCGCCGGAGCTGAGACGACGATTGCCTGCGATAATATCGATATCGGGGTAGCGGGCAAAGACTTGGAGAAGGTCCCCTTTTTGATTTTGCCCCATATCATCCCCGATCTCCCTATCAATCTCCTCTGGGCTGAAGACCCAAGCCAGGAGCACCCCCTCTTCAAGCCCTTTCTCAAGCTCGCAAGCCGGGTAATCTTTGACTCCGAATCGGCTGATAATCTCCTCTCCTTTTCCAAAACGCTCTTGTCACTTCACGAAAAAACCGGAATTGATATTGCCGATCTCAACTGGGCCCGGACTGAAGGCTGGCGCGATCTTCTCGCCTCAACTTTTGATTCTTTAGAAAGAATCGAGCAATTACAACACCTGAAAAACTTAAAAATTACCTACAATTCCAAAGAGACCGAATTTTTCTGCCACTTAAAAATCCAATCGATGTACCTCCTCGGGTGGCTCTCGAGTCAGCTCGATTGGGAATTCATCGATTCGAAAGAGACAAAAAAAAGTCTTAATTTCCATTTTAAGACCAAAAGCGGGAAATCGGAATTCACCATTGAATCGAGCGAATGGGAAAAGCTGGGACCCGGGACGATCATCTCCGTCGATCTCGAATCGGTTGATCACCATGTCTACACCTGCGCCCGAATCCCTCAGCAATACCACCGAGTAGCCATCCAAATCTCAACACCTGAGAAATGTGACCTCCCCTATCAATTTGTACTTGGCCAGACAGCGACCGGCCAATCTCTTGTCAAAGAGATCTGCACAAAGGGGACAAGCGAACATTATTTGAAAATGTTGAAAGAGCTCCATCAAATCGATAAAGACCGACTATGCTAAAACATTGGGACGAAAGAAGAGACCTCGTTATACCCGGAGATTCTGAGGCGACAATCTCCTATGCAGCAGATCACTGGATCCATACAGGACGCCTCTCCATCGAAAAAACGGGCCGTTACGCCGTCGCTCTCTCGGGAGGCAGCACCCCAAAATCTATTTTTGAAAACTTGAGCCTCCGCCCGAAAGATCTCGACTGGTCAAAAGTCTTTTTATTCTGGAGCGATGAGAGGGCAGTTCCCCCAAATGATCCAGAGAGCAACTATCACATGGCCATGACCGCCGGATTCTCCAAACTCCCCATCCCCAAAAATCAAATTTTTCGGATGAGGGCCGAGAATGCTATAGAAAAAAATGCGCTTGAATATGAGGCACTCATAAAAAATATTGTAGGTCCCACCCTCTTTGACCTAGTCATGCTGGGCTTAGGAGAGGATGGACACACCGCGTCGCTCTTCCCAAATACCTCAGCAATCGAAATCGAAGATCGATGGGTGGCCCCAAACTATGTAAATAAAAAAAGTAGTTGGCGAATGACCTTTACACTCCCCTGCATTAATCAAAGTAAACTCTCAGTGATCTATGCACTAGGCTCCTCAAAGGCCGAGATTATTCCAAAAGTTCTTAACGCCCCCCTCCCCTCACCATGGCCCGCCAGTTGGGTGGGAACCGTATCTAAAAAATCGCTTTGGATCGTAGATCTCCTTGCATCTAAAAATTTAAATCTCAAATAAAATTATCTTTCGCACTGCATTTAATTACCACCTTATGTAAAATACATGCAATTAAACAAAATAAAGAGGAACTACTATATGAACGTAACTATTCATAAGAGCGATTCAAACAACAGCCTATTCAACCCTTCATTCTCTGAAAATAAGCAAAATAGATTTACACCTTATATTATCAATAGTCAAACTGACGATATAGAAAGCTGGACTGACAAAAAGAATGGTCCCACACATCTGATGGCAAGAGTCATGGTTGGGGCAATCAACGCAATTAAACATATAGCAAACTTTTTTATTAAATTAGCTAATTTTATCCACACCTCTCTATCGGACAAGCGAGAAGTTAAACTACCCCCTCAAAATGAAATTAAAACAAAAACCCCTTCTTTTTCTGATTTTTTTGAAACGGACATAAACGAGACTGAAAAAGAAGTGGCTCAATTAGATTTAGAAGGCCTTGATTTTAATGAATCCAATCCTTTTACAGAGATGCCATCGGCAGCTTCACAGGCAGTTACACCTGTTCTCTTTTTAGACAACAAACCCTTTAATTCAAAAACCAGATCTATCACGAGAAGTCAATCGACCCTTTCTAATAGTTCTGCTTCAAGCATCCATAGCGATCAAGTCCCAGTGACACCTTTCAAAAAGGAACCAGTTTCTCCCACTCCTGCTGTTACAATAAAATCACCGCCTAAAGAAGTTCACGTAAGTAGAGCTAAGCTCAATGCTCCTAAAATCAAAACTAGAGCTCAGACAAATGGAAAAACATTTGTATCAACAGTCCAGGGGAGAAAGGCCATAAAAGACGCAAAAGCTGCGAAAGCTGCACAAACCGCTTTAGCTCCAAATGGTAAAAAACAAAAAAAGAAATAGAATTAATTTTAAAAAAAACACTAACAAAAAAACCTCCGTTGCTCTTAAAATAGAGCAACAAAAATTAAAGACAGGCTAAATATGACATCTGTTGCTACATCTGTTCAATATACCAAAACCGAAATGCCTCCCATAATTAGCGCTCCTCGGTTCATCAAGCCCTTTGCAACAAACTGGAAACAGGATATTGATGATTGGACGACGAACAAGGGGCCCGTTCGAGTTCTTGCAACCATCGCGGTCGCAGCCACAACTGCACTCAAGAATTTAGCCAATCTATTTATCCGTTTAGCCAATGCGATCTACTCTTCCTTCTATACTCATAGAACCGCCACTCCAATCGAGACGACTCTGGAGACAAAAAAGTCGCCCCTAGATTTAGAAGAAACTCCAGTTCCGATCGAGAAGACTCTGGAGCCAAAAGACGCACCCGAAGATTTAAACGTAAATCCAGTTTTAGAGGAAATACAAACTGAAATCACCCCCCCTATTGCAACTCAAATAATACCAGATTTTAGTGACAACACACTTTTCCCTCCATTGTCTAATCAAACTGAGACACCTAGAGAATCCTTACGAGCTAAAAAAACCACTCGATTTGTAAAGCCTAAAACACAAGGAGAGCTAAAACGGGAAAGACGGATGGCTGCTTTGGCGGCGAAGTCCCCAACAACCCAGGCTGCTGTTTTAAAAGAGGAGCTAATTCCTGCTCCTGAATTGACCAATGGCCTACAATTACAAGTTCACACACCGACTGCTACCGCAGTTAGAATCCCTCTCCTCGTATTCCACTTCCCCGCAGGAGAGCTCCCTAGACTGCCTAGTTTCACATCTTTTACAATCCCCCGTTTTCCAGCTCCGGCTCCTCAAGAGATGCTAGATTCTCCTCAATTACCCCTAGCTATCGTCCCACACCGTAGGGTAGATGCATATGCAAGAACATTACATAATCTATCAAGGTTGATAGCTTTTATGAGACCTGGAACTGAGGTCCCTTTAAACGTTACCTTTGGAGATAGACAAGAAAATTTACGTCTAACTATCCTAGGATTCAATGGGGGTCATGTTCAGTTTTCATTAAATCGAGTTCCTCATACCTGCGAACCAAACCCAATGGCAATGGCTTTACTTCGAAATCCACAGGATAAAACTGCCATCGAGGAAAAAAAAAATCCATAGCAAGTTTGAATGAAGAAGTTAATTTGACGAAACTTGTTTGGTACATCTATGCAATCGGATTACTACGCAGTTAAACATGACAGCAGTTAATTCTATAAGATTAAAGTTATCTGACCATTTCAATATTATTGATCAGCCCCGCTTTTCAAAATATAAATATAACTTTGATCGAGATGTTAAAGAATGGACACCCCACGAGAAGGGTCCCATTCGAATCCTAGCTTCGATTATGGTGGCTGCGACCATTGCCCTTAAATATGTGGCGAACCTATTTATCCAATTGTCCAACTCCCTTTATTCTTTGGGGCATAAACCTAAAGGCAAGACAGCCTCAAAACCAAAAGTACGGGAACCTCTCTCCCCTAAATTGACTGAGAATCAGCCCCTTCCTGATCCAACGTCACATCCGAAAAGTTTTTCGAGTCAATTTTTGCAGTCAAAGGCTGAACCTGGAAAACTTGAGTCGAGCGTCTCGAAGGTAATGCAAAGACGAAATGAACGTGAACGCCATAGATTATCAAATATTTCTCTAAAGCCCGTCGGCCTTTTTTGCGGTACTAAACCAAAGGTTGTTAAAAAAGCTCAAACGACACGCGTTGAATCTGTCCCAAACCTTTACCCACAACTTAGCGAAATGGTTTTAGAGTACTTGCGCGGAAAGACAGAGATCGATTCGATTCAAATCGACAAAAATAATTACAAACAGGTGTTGCACGCGATTAAATTTGCCGATACCTATCTTTGGAAACAGAAAGAAATAGTCCCCCGGACAACCTATGAATTGCGCACGCGATGCATAGAGGCATCCAATGGGAAAATGAGCACTTTAGAAGCTTATACAAAGTCGGCCGACCCCAGGTATTTCGTATCAGGTTTTTCTGATATTGCTCGAAAGTACGCAGAAAATCCAAACCATTGGATCCCTGAGCGGGTCTCGCTTCAAGCTAGAACCTTAGTGAAAAATGTGATCGAAAGCTTCTCTCTATCAACTAAAGTCGAGATGCAAAAGAGCCCACCGACACTTATTTTATTAAGAGGCGCTCCCGGCTCAGGCAAAACTCATAAGGTAAAAAACCTCTCAATTTTCAAAGGGATTGGGATGAAAGGATCGCTCTCTCCTGACAACTTTAAAGCCGATATGAGAAAAGGCGCCCCCGTAAACAATGTGCAAAGCCATACCGAAGGGGCCACTTTATATGCCAAGACCAAAAAAGAACTTGAATTGCTGACCCCGAAATCCATGATGGTCATTGATGAGGTATTGGGATATCCGGATCAGATTGAGGATTGGATTGCAGTCGCTAAAGAGACAGGAAGAAAAATTGTTCTCACCGATTTTGATGTACCTATCGCCCTCTCTGCGATTCGTGTCTTGACGCGGGACCCAAAAGTCGACCCCTGCGTCCCCTCTTCGCTCCTCATGACCTACGGGCCCGTATTAAGAAAGTATCGAATGGATATTATCCATATGGCCGTTGAGTCTCCTGAAGTAGAGAAGTATGAGCTTTACGTAACCGATTCAACTAAAAAATCAGCCCTTGTTGCCCAAAAACGGTTGGTCGATCGAAAAGCGGTTTTAGACATATTGGATGATGAGCTATACGAATTTGCCTTCCCTAACGAGAAGGAAACCCTAAAAGAGATTGAAGAGCTAAAAAAAGCTACAATCGAAGATCTAGCCAATACCTATAAAGGTCTTTTTGACGAAACTCGACTTCCACGCGATCGGACACAAAAAGTAGTGGACGCCATCGACAAAAAAGCAAGGGAAGTCCCCGATTGGAAAGTACACAGCCCTGAAGCTGTGGAATAAATTCATTTTTTTTATCAGTTCGATTTAACCCTCTATTTTGTTAGTATCAGTATATGCTAGTCCTTGGAATTGAAAGCACTTGTGACGAGACGGGGGTCTCCATCGTCGAAGATGGGAAAAGGATCCTCTCAAACGTTGTCGCCTCTTCAGCCGACGTCCATCAACAGTATGGGGGGGTCTTCCCGGAACTTGCCTGCAGGCGCCACATGGATGCCCTCCTCCCCGTTTTAGATGAAGCTCTCCGGAAAGCCCATGTCAAACCCTCCCAAATTAACCTGATCGCCGTCGCTCAAGGCCCCGGACTGATCGGCGCCCTTTTGATCGGGATGAATGCCGCCAAAGGTCTCGCCATCTCCTGGAATAAACCCCTGATCGGAGTGAATCACATAGAGGCCCACCTCTACGCAGCCTTGATGGGAGACAAGGAACCCCTTTTCCCGGCTCTCGGAATCGTCCTCTCGGGCGGACATACTCTTCTTTTGAAAATTTTTGACATCGGGAAGTATGAGGCGATCGCCACTACGGTCGATGATGCGATCGGGGAGGCCTTTGATAAAGTGGCTACCCTTTTAAGCCTCCCCTATCCCGGAGGGCCTGAGATTGAGAGGATCGCCAAAGAGGGGGACCCCGATAAATTCTCTTTCAAAGCTGGGTTTGTAAAAAAAAGCCCCCTCGACTTCTCCTTTTCAGGTCTAAAAACAAGCGTCCGCTACGCTCTAAGAGGACAAAATGACTCTCAAGAACCCCTCTCTTTAACCGACGAGATGAGAGCCGACGTGGCCGCCTCATTCCAGGAAACGGCCCTCGGAGATGTTGTCGCGAAAGCTAAAAAAGCGGTTCTAGAATTTCCTTGTCGATCGATCGTTTTAGGGGGAGGCGTTTGCAATAATGAGAGGCTTAAAGAACTTTTTGAAAAAGAGTTCCCCCACACACCCATTTTTTGGCCCGATAAGGGGTTAACTATCGATAATGCGGCGATGATTGCAGGGCTCGGATACCATAAATTTTTAAGAAAAAAAGAGAGCGACCCGTTAGATCTTGAAGTATTAACCCGTATTCCCATTGCCTAAATTTAGCATTTTAGGTATGATTTAGTGCAAAATTCTTTATAGGACTTCTATGGCAAAAGGCGCACGCGAAACAATTAAAATGAAAAGCACCGAATCAAACGAGTGCTACTGGACTGTCAAAAATAAGCGCAATACAACAGAGCGTATTGAGCTAAAAAAATATGACAAATCGCTCCGAAGACACGTTGCCTTCAAGGAAGCTAAGTAATCTTGTTTGAATGGCGCATAGCCCTCAAGTACCTGATTCCTCAAAGAAGATCCCTCTCAACGGCCCTCATCTCCTTGATGTCAGTCCTTGTGATCTCTTTGGTTGTCTGGTTGGTTCTAGTCTTTCTATCTGTGACCGGCGGCATCGAGCGAAATTGGCTCAGTAAGCTAACAGCGCTCCATGCCCCCCTCAGAATCTCCCCCACCGATAAATACTACTCCTCCTACTTCTACCAGATCGATTCGGTCGCCTCTGCCTCCAATTATACCCTCAAAACGATCGGAGAAAAAGCCTCGGCTCTTCAGTCAGACCCCTACTCGCAAACAAGCGACATGGAGCCCCCCTTTTACTTCCCAAAACCGGAACGGTTCAAGGATGGAGAACTGATCGACCCCGTTAAATCGGCGATCGGTATTTTAGAAAAGCTAGACCTCTCTTTTCAAGACTATGAGATAGGCGGCGCCCTTTTAAGACTTGGACTCCAAAAGCCCGATGAGCCGGGAACCTCTTACCTCTCGCAGATGTCGTACCTCCTCTCCCTAACCGATAAAAATCCGCGACTCCACGATTTGACCGCCCCTCCAACGGTTGACGATTTGAACCATCTTTTAAGATCCGATCCAACCCTTATAGAGCACATTGACGTTCAAAAGAGCGCTGGCGAGTCAGGAAATTTCAAGCTGATCGAGGCCGCAGCTAAGATGACCTATAGCGAGCCCCCTCTCAATCCCCCCCCTTGGGCCTACTTCGTTGGTGATAGGTGCTTTCTACCAACATTTGGATCTGAGGTTGGGATATTGCTTCCAAAGCTCTACCGCGATAGCGGGGCTAAAATCGGCGATCGAGGAACGATCAGCTATTCGGCTCCTAGCGCAGGATCTACCCAAGAGCAAAGAATTTTTGTCCGAGTTGCCGGATTTTACGATCCGGGGATTCTTCCGGTTGGAAATCGATGCCTGATTGTCCCTCAAGAGGTGACCCGCGGCATCTATGCGGCAAGCCAAACCTTCTCCCCGGACGGGACCCCTACGAATGGGATATTCATTTGGACAGAAGATCCTGCGGCCTTAAAATCAAAAATTCAAGGGGAATTCGAATCGGCCGGGATCTCGTCGTATTGGAAAATCTCCACTTATAAGGAGTTTGAGTTTTCTAAAGATCTCCTCCAACAATTTCAAAGCGATCGGACCCTTTTTCTTCTCATCGCAGCCATCATCCTCATCGTAGCCTGCTGCAATATCATCTCCCTCTTAGTTCTCCTCGTGAATGATAAGAAAAAAGAGATTGCGATCCTTCAATCGATGGGAGCCTCATTTGCCAGCATTGCTGCGATCTTTGGCCTTTGCGGCACGATCATGGGATTAGCCTCTTGTCTCATCGGCTCGGCGGCGGCAATTTTTACCCTCCAACACCTCGATATCCTCGTCTCCTTCTTGAGCGCGCTACAAGGGCATGCCGCATTCCACCCCGCATTCTTCGGCTCCTCTCTACCCAATCAACTCAGTTACGAAGCGCTCCAATTTGTCCTCATCGCAACCCCCCTGCTATCGCTCGCGGCGGGGCTCATCCCCGCTCTTAAAGCGTCGCGCATCCGCCCGTCGAGCACTCTGAGGGCCGAATGATCTTAAGCGCGAAACATCTCACAAAATCATTCAAATCGCCATCCCTAGTCCCTGTCCTATCCGACGTCTCGCTTGATGCTAAAGCTGGGGAAACGATCGCGATCTGCGGGAGATCCGGCGAGGGGAAAACAACCCTTCTCCACATCATGGGGACATTAGAAAAGCCCGACAGTGGAAAGCTCTCGATAGCCGGCATTCCGGTCACCTCTTACAACGGATCTCTCCTTCGAAGAACAAAAATCGGCTTTGTCTTTCAATCCTACAATCTTCTCGAGGATTTTACAGCTCTCGAAAACGTGATGATGCCAGCCCGGATCGCCAGACGGCCTCTCGATGTGAACCGCTTTTTAGCCCTTCTCGATGAGGTAAATCTACTCGATCGGGCCCATTTTCCTGCAAAGCTCCTCTCCGGCGGCGAGAGGCAAAGAGTCGCAATCGCAAGAGCTCTTTGCAACGACCCCGATCTCATTTTAGCTGACGAACCGACAGGCAATCTCGATCGCTCGAATGCAAGCCAAATCGGAGAGATCCTCCTCTCGTCTGCCAAAAAACGGGGCAAAACGCTCATCTTGGTCACTCACGACCAGATCTTAGCCTCGCTGTGCAGCAAACGCTACACACTCTCTGGCGGAAAGCTCACCTAATCGAGCCATCCTGTAAAAGATTAAACTCTCAAATAACTTTAGCAAACACTGTTCGCAAGTAGTGCCGAGCACCAAATTAACGATGGTAACGATATAAAGCGGCCTAGCCGCTCTATTATTTTATCGTTACATCGTTACCATCGTTGATTTGACGCTCAGAAAATGATATCTCCGAAGAGTAGGCTCGAACATCTTTGTAGATAGAAAAATCGATTTTGTGTTACCCATATTCTTCTTTTAGAGGAGATTGCGATGCTAATTTTAATGGTCGGAACCGGATACGTCGGCCTTGTCACCGGAGCTTGTTTTGCTGAGATGGGTCATACAGTGATCTGCTTGGATATCGACAGAGAAAAAATCGAAAAGTTATCTCAAGGGATCATCCCCATCTACGAACCGGGCCTCGAAGAGATCGTGAAGCGCAATCTCAAACAAAAACGGCTCCAATTTACAACCGACTACGCATTTGGCGTCTCTTCTGCCGACGTCTGTTTTCTAGCCGTCCCGACCCCCTCAAGAGAAGATGGATCCTGCGACATTAGCTACATCCTGAGCGCTGCGACCGAAATCGCAAAGCATATGAATCACTATAAAATCATCGTGAACAAATCGACAGTCCCGGTCGGCACGGCTGCGAAAGTGACCGAGACTCTTCTCGAAGAGCAATTCAAAAACGGGATCTCGA